>Ga0335078_10000076_pt1 | contig 182991 bp, 143 predicted proteins | sample Lox_Sample_32_FD_206711 | JGI IMG/M metagenome (GOLD analysis project Ga0335078, IMG submission 206711) | Soil microbial communities from Loxahatchee National Wildlife Refuge, Florida, United States - Lox_Sample_3.2 | ecosystem: Environmental > Terrestrial > Soil > Wetlands | place: USA... | reverse complement strand
CGAACCTGGTGCAAGGCGCGGGCATCGCCATGACGTTCGTGCCGCTCACCACCATGACGATGGGTTTGCTGCGCAACGAAGAAATGGGCAACGCCACCGGGCTTTACAACCTGATGCGCAACATGGGCGGCAGCATCGGCATTTCGGTGGTCACGGCGATGGTCGCACGCGGCGCGCAGGTGCATCAGGCCGTGCTCGTCACCCATTTGACGCCGTTCGATGTGAACTATCAAACCGCCGTGCAAGCCGGTCAGGCCGCGCTTGCGGCCAGCGCCGGGGACGTGCAGGCGCAGATCATGGCGCCCGGCTCGATATACAACTCGTTGTTACAGCAATCCAGTTTGTTGGCCTACTCGGACGGCTTCCGTTCACTAGCGATGGTGTCGTTTGCTTCGCTTCTGGCTGTGTTCTTTATGAAACGGGTGGCCGCGCCGAAAGGTCCGGTCGCCATGCACTGAAAAAGTTTATGAAAACTCACATCACCAAAATTCTCTCAAGCATCGCGTTGCTCTTGTTGCTCGCCGGCTGCGCGAGCCTTCCCAGCGTCGGCCCGAACTATCGCGCGCCGGAAACCGAAGCGCCGGCGCACTGGGCCGAACCGCTGACCGGCGGCGAGACCAATTCGGCTGCGGCGATGGCGGACTGGTGGAAAAACTTTCACGACGCCGAACTAGATTCATTGATCGGGCGCGCGGTGAATTCCAATTTGGATTTGCGCATCGCTCAATCACGTGTGCGCGAAGCACGCGCGCAATACGGCGCCGCCTTCGCCAATTTCGGTCCCACGGTGGATGCTTCCGGTTCTTATGCGCGTTCCCTGCAATCTAAACATCAACCGATATTAGGTTCTCTGCCGCTTCCGGCCAGCGTGCCATTCGAAAACAACGTTTATCAAGGTGGTTTGGACGCGTCCTGGGAGCTTGATATTTTCGGCGGCCAACGGCGTGCCGTCGAGGCGGCAAAGGCCCAGTTGTCCGCATCCGAATTCAACCGGCGCGACGTGCTGGTAACGTTGCTCGGCGATGTGGCGCGCAATTATGTAGATTTGCGCGGCTATCAGCAGCAACTGGCCATCGCCAATCAAAACATCGCCGCGCAGGAAAATTCCCTGGCCATCACGCAGAACCGTTTCACCAACGGTCTCGCCACCGATCTCGACGTGCAGCAGGCCAGGACCGTGCTGGCGTCCACGCGCGCGAACGTGCCGACGCTTGAAGCCGCGATTGAGACGACCACACACGCCTTGGAAGTGTTGCTTGGACAGCAGCCCGGGACTTTGCAGACCGAATTGGCCGCGGCCACGCCGATTCCCGCGCAGCCGCCGCTGGTGCCGGTTGGATTGCCGTCCGAATTGTTGTTGCGCCGGCCGGACATTCGCAGTGCTGAACGCCAGCTTGCCGCCGCGACGGTAAACATCGGTGTGGCTGAGTCTGATTACTTTCCGAAATTCTCGCTCACCGGCAACTTTGGGTATGAAAGTGTCAGCGCGAGTGATTGGTTCACCAGCGGGAGCAAGTTCTGGTCTGTTGGCCCGACGGTGCAATGGCGGCTTTTCGACATGGGCCGCATTCGCGCGAACGTGAAAGTTCAAAACGCCCGGCAGGAACAGGCATTGGCAACTTACGAACAAACCGTCCTGACGGCATTCGAGGCGGTGGAGAACAATCTGGTGCTCTATGCCAAAGAACAAGTGCGTCGGAGTTCTTTGCAGGATGCGGTCGCGTCGAGCCAGAAATCGCTGGATACGTCGAACAAACTTTATGCGAACGGCCTGACGGATTTCCTCCATGTTCTTGACGCCGAGCGCTCGCTCTATCAGGCGCAGGACGCGCTCGTGCAAAGCGACCGCGCCATTTCGGCAAATCTCATCGCGCTCTACAAATCGCTCGGCGGCGGTTGGGAGAATCTGGAGTCGCGAAGTTTTGCCCGCAATGCGAATCAGTAAGATTACACGACATCATTTGACGCGTCTGTGCTGGCAATGAAAAGGAAAAGGCAAATTCGTTCCGCCGCAAAAAACGACGCCAAAGGAATTCAAACGTTCCTGGCACACGACTCTGCGGTGATGATGACTTTATTGGCGCGAGTTCTCTCAAAGGACAAAAGAATTATTATCGCCGGGTCGGTAACTGACGGCTGGAAAGCGCTTTGCTATGCGTCAACACTCCAGCCGGATTTGGTGATTGTTGGCCCGCATTTGCCGGGACTGGACGGCGAGGGATTGGTGCGCAACCTGAAACTACGGCAAAATCCACCCACCATTTTCGTGGTGACATCGGATGATAGTCCCGAGTCGCGGGCCAGATGCCTTACTGCAGGCGCGGACGCATATCTGGTGAAGACGAAGGATTTACCCGACCGACTTCACGCGGCGATTCAGAGTTTCTGGCCGAGTCACTCTGAGACTTTGCAACCTTCCGCAGGATTTCGCAAAACTTCTCACCGGCGGGCGTGATGTCTCCATTCCTTGCGCGCGCGATGCCGACCGCAAGAACTTCGTTTGTGCCGGTCAACGGCCGATAGACGATCCGTTTTCCAGTCATCTGTTTGAAGATCGAGGTCGAAAGGGCAATGCCCCGACCGGATTCAATGGCCGTCAACAGCGAACTGGCGGTGTCGCACTCTACCGTGATTGGAGGTTTTATGCCGAGAGGACTGAACACCCGGTCGAGCACTTCGTAGTAGCCGGGATATTGTTTACGTCGAAGAGCCAGGAGCGGTTCGGCGGCGATCTTCTCCAGCGGGATGGTTTTGAGCCGGGCCAACCGATGCCCGACCGACATTGCCACGTAAAACGGATAGCTTCGCACCACCTCAAACACCATTCCTGCACTTTGTAATGCGGTTGATTGCGGCATCAGCGCCAGGTGCAGCGCGCCGCTCTGAAGTTCCTCCATGGGTTCACCGTGCGTCAGATCGTGCAGCACGACATTGACGCGCGGAAACGCTTTTTGAAACGCGGCCAGCGCCGGCGGCAAAATTCCCGCGGTGGGCATGGCTGAGTAACCGATGTGCAGCTCGCCGTATTGCCCCCGCGCCAAGGCCCGGATATTTTCGACGGATTCGTCGGCCCGCTTTAATATGCTGCGGACTTCTTCCAGAAAAAGTTTTCCCTCCGCCGTTAGCGTCACGCCGCGCGGGCTGCGTTTGAGCAGGTCCACGCCGATTTCATCCTCCAAATCCTGAACCTGCCGGCTCAACGCGGGTTGCGCGACATGGAGTTGGGACGCGGCTTTGGTAAAGCTCAACGCTTCACCCACCGCCACGAAATAGCGCAGATGCCGGAGTTCCATGACTGTTTCTATTATACCAAATAAGCATGGCTGCGCAAGGAACACGGTATTGGGCAGACGCAGCATTCGGGGCGAAGATGGACGCGTGAATCGAAAACGAAACGGACAACGATTATGAACTTTATCGCTCTTAAAATGTTGGTCGGCGACCGCGCCAAGTATTTCGGCATCGTCATGGGGCTGACCTTCGCGTCGCTGCTGCTAACGCAACAGTCGGGAATCTTCGTCGGCTTAATGAGCCGCACGTTCGGTTTTCTCACCGACACGTCGCTGCCGGACGTTTGGGTGATGGACGAAAAAGTCCAGTTCATTGACGACGTAAAGCCGTTGCGCGACACCGACCTGGACCGCGTGCGCAGCGTCGCCGGGGTCGAATGGGCCATGCCGCTTTACAAGGGCCTGCTCCGGGCGCGGCTCGACAACGGCAATTTCCAATCCTGCAACGTCATCGGCCTGGATGACGCGACACTCATCGGCGGCCCGCCCATCATGGTGAAAGGATCGCTCTCGGATTTGCGCCAGAACGACGGCGTCATTGTGGATGAAGTCGGCGCGGGCGATAAACTGGCGAAAATGTTGCCGGATGGCCGCCGCGTGCCGCTGCAAATCGGCGACACGCTGGAATTGAACGACCATCGCGCCGTGATCGTGGGCATTTGCCGGACCACCCGCACGTTCCAATCGCAGCCGATGATTTACACCACGTATTCGCGAGCCACCATCTTCGCGCCGCGCGAGCGCAAGCTGCTCTCGTTTATCTTGGTGAAGACCAAGATCGGCGAAGGCCGGCAAGCGGTCTGCGAGCGCATCCACAAGGCCACCGGTCTCGCCGCCTACACCCGTCAGCAGTTCGTCCAGCTCACGCTGGATTATTTCATGAAGAACACCGGCATTCCGATCAATTTCGGCATGTCAGTCGTGCTCGGCTTTATCATCGGTACGGCGATTGCCGGTCAGACGTTTTACAACTTCACGCTCGATAACCTGCGCTATTTCGGAACGCTCAAGGCGATGGGCGCGGGCAACGGCAGGCTGCTGCGCATGATTGTTCTCCAGGCGCTGATGGTCGGCGCGGTTGGCTACGGACTTGGCGTCGGGGCGGCGTGTCTCTTCGGCACGGCGGCGTCAAACAGCGAACTGGCCTTCCGTCTGCCGTGGCAGGTGCTGGCACTGACTGCGGGCGCGGTGCTGGTGATTTGCGTCGGCGCGTCGCTGGTAAGCATGTGGAAAGTCATCCGGCTCGAGCCGGCAATTGTTTTCCGAAGCTGAAAAAAATTCAAAAACGAAAAATTTAACCATGAAAGACACCAACAATAACGGCGTCGCAGTCAAAGTCAGTGCGCTCCGAAAAACTTTCGGCGAAGGCACGGCGGCGGTGCAGGCGTTGCGTGGCATTGACCTGGAAGTGCACGCGGGTGAATTGATGATGCTCGTCGGCCCGTCCGGTTGCGGCAAGACAACGCTCATTTCCATCATCGCCGGCATCCTGGACCAAACGGACGGCGACTGCACGGTCTTCGGCCAGAATTTTCGCCGGATGAGCCAGACCGAAAAGACCCGGTATCGCGGCGAGAACATCGGGTTCGTTTTTCAGGCCTACAATCTGATTCCGACTTTGACCGCGGCTGAAAACGCCTCTGTTCCGCTGCTCGTTCGCGGCGAAAATCGCCGCAAGGCAAATGAGCGCGCGTGCGAAGTTCTCCAGAAAGTCGGCTTCGACGAACGCATGATGCGCTCAATGCCGTCGCAGCTTTCTGGCGGCCAGCAGCAGCGAGTCGCCATCGCCCGCGCGCTGGTGCACAACCCAAAATTGATTGTTTGCGACGAGCCGACCGCCGCGCTCGATCACGAGACCGGCCAGGCGGTGATGGAGCTGCTCCGTGGCGTGGCATTGCACGAAGGCCGCGCGCTCATCGTCGTCACGCACGACGCGCGCATTTTCGATTTTGCCGACCGCATCGCGAAACTCGACGACGGTCACGTCGAACGAATCATCAATTCGCCGGCAGAACTCAATGGAAACCGAAAATAAAAACCACGAACAAATTATGATCCGCAAATATCTCATCCCAATACTCGCCGTGGCCGGCGTCGCCTTCGGCGTTGCCACGGTGGTCAAAGGAAACAAAACCAATCCGCCCGCGCCTCCCGTAGCCGCACCGGCGAAAGCACCCTATGACACATTTGTTGCCGGTTCGGGCATCGTCGAAGCCAGCACGGAAAACATCGCCGTCGGCACGGAAGTCGCCGGCCTGGTCTCGAAGATTTACGTGCAAATCGGCAGCCACGTGAAAGCCGGCGACCCGCTGTTCACGATTGACGACCGCGCGGCGCGTGCGCAAGTGGCGCAACAACAGGCCGCCGTGCAAGTCGCCGAAGCTACGGTCGAGCAGATGACAAATCAGCTCGCGCTCGCAACCGCGCTGACCGACAGCCGCGCTTTGAGCCAGCAGGAACTCCTCAACCGCCGCGATGCCGTGGCGGTGGCCGCCGCGAAGCTCGCGCAATCGCGCGCCGATTTGCAGGCAGCGCAGACGGATCTGGAAAGGCTCACGGTCCGCGCGCCAGTGGACGGCGAAGTTTTGCAGCTCAAAGTTCATCCTGGCGAATTCGCGCAGACCGGCGTCCTGGCCCAGCCGTTGATTTTGCTTGGCAATGTGGACGCGTTGAATGTCCGCGTGGACGTGGATGAAAATGACGCGTGGCGCCTGAAGGCGGGCGCCCCTGCCGAGGCTTCTTTGCGCGGCAACCGCGACATCAAAACACCACTGAGCTTTGTCCGCTTCGAGCCTTATGTGATCGCGAAAACCTCGCTCACCGGTGACACGACCGAACGCGTGGACACGCGCGTACTGCAAGTCATCTACACTTTCGCGCGAGGCGATCTGCCAATTTTCGTTGGCCAGCAGATGGACGTTTTCATCGAAGCGCCGGACGTTTCAACCGTTTCGACAAACCCGGCAGTCGCATTCAATCACAACGACAAATAAAAATTATGAAGATTCAATCATTTGCATCTTTTGCGGGCCTGTTGGTTCTTGTCGCCGGTTGCGCCAGCATTCCCAGCGTTGGCCCGGATTATCATCCGCCGCAAACCGCCGTTTCGACAAATTGGAGCGAGCCGCAACTGGGCGGAACGACTAACAGCCCGGTGCAAATTGTCGAGTGGTGGAAGACCTTCAATGACCCGGAACTGAATTCGCTCGTCGAACGCGCGGTGAAGGCGAATTACAATTTACGTCTTGCCGTAGGCCGTTTGCAGGAATCGCGCGCCACTGTTTCGGGAGCGAAGTGGGATTTCACGCCGACGGTCGGCAGCTCCGCCGGCCTCACGAGATCGCGAATATCCAAAAATGCAATTACCGGCGCGGTGTCGGAACCCTTGTATGGTGACCTTTACGACACTCATTTCGATGCCACATGGGAACTGGATGTCTTCGGCTCCAAACGCCGCACTTTGGAAGAGGACACCGCGAATCTTGCCGCCAGCCGGGAAGATTTACGCGATATGCTCGTAACGGTGCTTGGCGATGTGGCACGAAATTACATGGAAGTCCGGGGGGCGCAACAACGGCTTGTCATCGCCAGCAACAACATCACCGCACAAGCTCAATCCATTGAGCTTACCCGCGCCCGTTTCAAAGCGGGTCTCACCAGCGAATTGGACGTGCGACAAGCCGAAGCATTGCTGGCCTCAACGGAGGCCACCGTGCCCACAATGCAGACCACACTCAAGCAGTCTATTCATGCGCTTGGCGTGTTGCTGGGAGAACAACCCGGGGCCTTGCTGGAAGAACTGTCGAGCACCGAGCCGATTCCCGCAACTCCGCCGAGTGTGCCGGTCGGTTTGCCGTCGGATTTGCTGCGGCACCGTCCCGACGTGCGCCGGGCCGAACGCCAACTTGCCGCCGCCACTGCGGACATCGGCGTTCAAACGGCGGAGTTGTTTCCCAAATTCTCAATCACCGGAACCGCCGGCATGCAAAGCGCGAGCGCGGGCGATTTCTTGACCGCGGGCAGCCGCTATTGGTCATTCGGTCCAACGGTGACCTGGCGCATCCTTGATTTCGGCCGCATCCACGCTCAGATCAAAGGAGCGAACGCGCGCCAGGAACAGGCGCTGGCCACTTACGAACAAACGGTGCTCACCGCCTTTCAGGACGTTGAAAATGCGCTCGTCGCCTACGCCAATGAGCAAACGCGCTACAAGGCGTTGGACGACTCGGTCGTCGCCAACAAGCGCGCGTTGGAAATTGCGAACGAACTTTACACCACGGGCAACGGCGATTTTTTGAATGTGCTCGATTCAGAACGTTCCTTTTTCAGCGCCCAGGATCAACTGGTGGACAGCCAGCGCACCGCGACTGAAAACCTCGTCACCCTCTACAAAGCCCTCGGGGGCGGATGGGAAATTGAAACCAAGGCCCTGGCCATGAACAAGCTCCGCAAAACAATCTTCACGGGAATTAAAGTGCAGACCTTTTAAATTGTTCAGAAGGGGTAGGATTGCCACCCAACAAACCCTTTTCTCCAAGGATCATTTGCTTTTTTCCCAAACAATTTGGGTATAATCAGATTAAACCAGGATAATCGAACGAGAACTGATAGAGTACGAAAAACAAATGTCCACACCCTGAATACGGGTCCATCCATGTGCATCGAGAACGCTTTTATCGTGCGGCCTTTCGGCAACGGACGTAGATCGGCTCGGAGAGAAACAACGGTTTTGGCAAGGCGTCGATGCTGTCATACGCCCACACCTTTGTGAAATCGTAGTCCTGATCCTTGGGAATATAGATGCGCACTAGAAACATATCGCCGTCCTTCCATGCATCAGGCCCGATCCCGCTCAGATAGGCTCTGATCACATACGCGCCGGTCACTGGATCCAGCGAGCCGAATTGGTAACCCTGCACCCAGGCCAGTTCGCGCTTGTCCAGCGGAACTGAATCTTCGCAGACCACGGCGTAAACTTTCACCGGATGCTCTTGGCCATACCGCCGCATAATACCTCGCAATTCCGGTCCGAACACCGCGCCCGAAATGGTCACTTGAAATTGAGCATACGACGAGGACAGTTCAAAGGCGGAATCCACCGGGACTGCGGCACCATTTCCGGCCTAGATGGTCTTGACCACATGATGTTTCACGGAGATTTCGAATTCCTGTTTAATCACCCAAACCGTGGCCACGCAAAAGAGCAGGTATTCAAGGAACTCCGCAACCTGCTTCTTGCCTTGGGCAGTCGGTTGCCGGCGGTCTGTCTCCCAGCCCCACAGCGTCTTCACGCTGACACCTAATTCCAACGCCATTTGCTTCCTCGTTTTGCGCAATTTGAGCCGGGATTGCCTGATCTTTTGACCAAAGGTAACAGGGGCTTTGGGTGATAAAAAGGCAACACACGGCGTTTCGTTGCCTTTGGGCCTTCCGAGGGCCGGATCGGTGAAGGGGTTATAGCCGAGATAGTCGATCAATCGCGGCTGGAACTCCCAAGCCGGATACACCCGGTCTGTTTCCCACTGGCTGAGCGTTCTGTTGCTAACCCCCAGTCTTAAAGCAGCTTCTGACTGCCGGATTCCGGCGAGGAAGCGTTTCTTCTTTAGATGCTGGCCAAGTGTTGTAGGCTCCTTTTCGATTGGAAAACTCCGTGTCCATACGGGTGCAACGTCCTTGCGGGGCACGCTCACAACCCGGTCGCAAAAAGGCAACATCGCGCACACCGGACGGAAAGATGCCGCACGAGTCCCGATCGTCGCCTCGCGAGATCCAGAATTACCTTGGCCGGATTTCCGGACCGTTGCTGGACCGGGTCGATTTGCACGTCGAGGTGCCCCCGGTCAAATTCCGGGAAATTGCCGGCGAACGGACCGGCGAGACGTCGAAGGAAATCCGCGACCGGGTGGTGGCCGCGCGCCGTCGTCAACACGACCGGTTCCGGCACAGGCCGAAGATCACCTGCAACGCCCGGATGGGTGCGCGGGAGCTGAAACAATTTTGCGAGCTGGACGAATCGACCAAAGGCCTGCTGCAAAATGCCATGACCGACCTGAATCTGAGTGCGCGGGCCTACGACCGGATTTTGAAGGTGGCCCGGACCATTGCCGACCTGGACGGTTCGGAAAAAATCCAGAGCGACCACGTTTCCGAGGCGATCCAATACCGCTCACTGGACCGGCAATTGTGGGCGTAAGCTGAACACCGCGATATCGGTTGTGCCTCTTCAATTGAAGAGGGAGCAGGGAATTTTCTCGTCCTTCTTTTGACGAACTTGGTTACTCATCCTCAACCCACGTTGCCGGTTCATCCTCCTGCCGCCCTGGCGTGATTGGAAAATCGGGAAATCAAATTTTTTCCAAAAACGAGATTAATGGAGCATGTGTTATCGATTTATTTATTTCACCGCCCCCCAAAAACAGAACTCCGGTTCATCCGGTACAAATCGTTCGAGGATCAAATTCACGCCCATCGTTTCGATTGGACTTTGGCTCAATATCATGAAGACAAATAGATAGATATGATTAGCGGCCTGAATCAAAGGGAGTAAAAACAGCATGCCGGATGGCCCTGGTCGGTAATCTTCGATTCGGGTCTCTTTTGATCAACGGAATGCCCGTGGGTGCATTGCTGACGGGAAGCTTGGATATAAAAGCGGAGGAGATCGCCTTTGCAAGCTTCCTCCTGCCGAATTCCCAAGCCGAACCGTTTCTTTTTGAGGTGTTCGCCCAGGGTCTTAGGCTCCTGCCCGATTGGAAAACTGTACCGGATTGACTGGATTGGAGGAGAACATCCGTCGGCGTCGGAAGAGGGAAACGACAGCGGTGAGCATGATGGCGGCAAGGGTGGCGACCGAGATGCGCCAGGTGATGGGCAGCCAGGTCGGGGTGTAGCGGAAGGTCAGACGCATGGACGAGGCGGGGATTTCGACAGCCAGCAGGGCATTGCCCAATAGCTGGGTTTGCAAACCGGCTGGTTCGACCAGCCTCCAGCCCGGGTAATAGCGATCCGTCCGGATCAAACGGCCCGGCGCGCCGGCGGCAACTTCAATTGTGATTTCGTTCAGCGATTCCTCCACCACTTTCACCTGGCGATCGATGGGTGGAGACCATTGAAAGCGGGATGTGCCGCTGGACGGTGGCCGTATATCGAGTTGCAGAGGAATCTTGCCGGGTTCCGGCGCGTCGATGCGCGCGTCGGCGGTCGCCAGGTTCAAGTCAAGTTGGTGAATCTGTCTGGCAACATCCGGCAGGCCGAAGGAAGAATAGGTTGTCGTCAGATGCGCCCGGTATAAGATCGGCAAGGCAGCGGGGAAAATCTGCGAAAAGTAGCCCGTCGGCTCCTCCAGCCGGTATTGAAGACCCAGCATTTCGGCGGCGCGGAATTGATCGGAATCGGCATGGAGGAGGCGGTCCCACATTGGCACCGGAGAACGGACGGTGAAGCGGTGGTCAAACATAATGGGCGCGACGAGGTTGAGGGCCAGGAGACCGCCACACAGGGCGCGGCGGCGCGAGAGCGGGGCGACACCAGGGCGCAGAAGTAAAAACAGTCCGATCGCGCCGGCCACGGCGGCCAGCGTCTCGGGATTGCGAAACGAGATTTCTCCGGGGAAATTGGCGATCTGGATGCGACGAAATTCGGGAGCCGAGGGGAAGCTGACGCCCGCCTGGTCGCGGTGCAGGATATAATTTTCCAGGCGCGATTGAATTCGCGGATAAACAACCAAAGCGCCGATATTGGCGGCGATAAAGAATCCCATGGCAGCCAGGCAGGCGCCGCGAATGAAGCTCCGCGCGCGGTCCTTCAGGGTACCTTCAAAGATCTGGTTCACGGCGTAGGCGCACAAAATGGTCAAGCCGAGACAGGCCAGATCCGAAGCGCGGGTATACAGGAAGCGCAAGAGGGGGGTCAAACAGATGAATTCGTAGGTGGCGGTCAGAAGCAGCGCGGTGCGTACGAACGGCGCAGTAATTTTCTCGACAAAATAGAGGGCCACGCCGCCGGCGGCCAGGGCCAGGGCGACCGACCCGAGGTAGAGATGAAATCCGACGGCGTATTGGTCGAACACTTTGGCGGCGTCAATGGTCTTGAAGGTTCCGGTGAGCCAGGGGAAAACCGCCGTGAGGTTGCAGAGGCCGGTCAGCCATTCGAGGCGGTAGCCTGTGGCCGACGGGACGCGGGTGCAAAGGCGAAATAACTCCACTTGCGCCACCAGAATGGGCAACGCGATGAGGCAGCCAACCACCCACGAGCCGGCGAGCACGACCAAAAGCCGCCTCCAGACCGCGCGATGCTTCAGGCCATAGCCGACGAGGAAGCACATGGTGAACAACGCGAAGTACGCATGTGACTGCTGGTTGCCCGCCAGAAAGATGCTGGCCGCCAACCAGGCGCTTAACGCGAACAGCCAGCCCCGGAAGTTTTCAACCAGGGAATCCCAGGCCCACCAGAGCAACGCGTAATAGGCGAATGACGACAGGACGCTCAGCGGCGTTTGCTCAAAATGGTTGGCCGCAAATTGGTAGGCCAAAGCGGAAAACACGGCGATCCAACCCATGAAACCGAGACGACGCAGCAACAGGTAGGCTCCCAGGCCGCACAGCAGGGTCGGGATTATTTTTGACCAGTTGTAGGCTGTTTCGAAAGGCAGGAAACAGTAAAGGCCGAGACGTATCGGATCGGTGCCGCTGATATGCGCATCCGCAACCAAGGGACGTCCGTTTTGCGTGTAAGGCTCCCACCAGGGAAATTCTCCGCGCCGCAGCGCCTGATAAATGGCGAACTGACGGGGCAATTCGTGGCTATAAATATCAGACTCGTAGTGGTTGGCCGGTTCTTTGCCAACGTCGGGGTTTACCCATTTGTAAGTCGGATTGAAGATCGGCCCCAGGTCCAGGGGGGCGAGCAAATCGCGGCCGGTCACCGCGCCGGCATAGATGAACCAGGTGAGGATAAGGCTCAGGGCAGCGAAGGCGGCGTGATAATGCCACGGCGCCCGGGTTGGCGCGGGCTCGTTGACGGAGAGAATGGGTTGGGCCATAACTCAGTTCATATTAATCGCGCCGGAGAGCGAAGGGCCGCGTGGAACGTCCGCGGGGATTTGCATCACTCGACACGCCTCGGCCGCCACGCGAATCGAGTTGTTGCAGCTCCGTTCATCCGGATAGATATGCGGCATCGAGGCCAAAAACATTCCCGGAAACGGCGTCCGACACGCCGGCACCTTCCGTGAAAAATTGAGGTCGGACACGACCGCGGCGGTGCGGCTCGAGAAAACCTTGATGTCCAGCACCGCAGAATCCGGCAGGCCGGGATACATTCGCTTCAGGCCGGCCATCATCGTGGCGCGGATTTCGGGAACCGATTGCCCGACCAGCGGGTCGCCCTGATCCAGATAGCGCGACAGGTACACGATGTGCCGGCCGCCATAGTCTTCCGGTGAAACGAGGCGGGTATGTTCAATCACTCCGCCGAAGGGATAATTCGGATCGGCAATATTCAGCCAGTAGCATGGCTGGAGGGATTGTTGTAATTCGAGGACAACGCAGACGGCGGCAAAATATTCGATTCGTTTCAGCTCGGCCGCATAATTTTCGGACACCTCAAGCATCAGATCGGAAAAAACAGTTGTCGGGACAGTGAAGAGATAGGCGTCCGCCTTCATGATGCCGTGCCGGGTGCGCAGACCGGTCACAGCGCCGCCGGTACTGAGAACGCCTTCGACGGGCGTGGAAGTCAGCAGGCGAGCGCCCAGGCGATTCAACGCGGCGAGCAAGGCATCCAAAAGTGTTTGCAGGCTGCCTTGCAGGTAGCCCAGTTTTTCGCCGTCTTTGCCCCGCGAATTGAGCCGTTGCCGCAGACGCCCGACCATCCAGGCGAGCGGGATTTGCCCCGCGTAAGGGCCAAATTTGACCTGCAGCATGGGATTCCAAAGTGATTCGGTGGCGCCGTGGCCGGCGTAGCGTTCAAACCAATCTCTGGCCGGCACGTTTTCATAGTCGCGCCATTCCGCCCGCCGCGCGAGATAAAGGCTGGTCAGGCCGAAGCGGACCTTGTCCAGGAAACTCATGGGCCGGAAGCCCAGGAGATCTTTCGGGCCATTGAACGGATAAATCCGCCCGCCGCGAAAAACCCCCATGGAGCCGGGATGAAAGCGCATGCGGTTTTCGATGCCGAGTTCGCGAAGGAGCCAGAGTAATTCGGCATCGTGCGTGAAACTGTGATGATAAAACCATTCCAGGCGCGTGCCACCGATGGGAAACGTGGCCAGCAGCCCGCCGGCGTTCGGCGAACTCTCCAGAATCGTGACTTTAACGCCCGCCCGGGCGGCCAGATATGCCGCAGCCAGGCCGGTGATTCCGCCGCCGACAACCATGAGCTCTTTCATTCGTCCACCAAATGGTAAAATCGCCGCCAGCTGAGTCCCATCATCGCCATAAAAATCACGCCCAGGATCGTGGTGGGAATCCACTGGGCGGCATGCACCACAATTCCGAGTGCCAATCCCCTGGAGGGATCCATTCCCAACGCGAGCAAGGCCGCTACGGCGCCGGCCTGGAACACGCCGACATAACCCGGCGCCGAGGGAATCAGGATGCCCATATTCACCACGACCAGACAAAAGAAAGCTTTGGGCAACACGGCATCGACTTCCATGCGCTGGAGGAACAGTGCGAAACAACAGCCTTCGAGCGTCCAGACGAGCACGGTTAGAGCCGCCGTGGCGGCGGTGGTGCGCGCGCTGCGGAAGGTTGCGAGTGCCGCCATCGCCGTTTCGAAGAGCCGCGTCAGTTTCGCCGGAAGCCGGCGCCGGCTCCAAATCAGAAGCGGCGCATGCCACCGGGCCAAAGCAAAGCAACTCGCGAGACTGGCGCCGAACAACCCGGCCACGACCCAGGCCAGGCGGCAAAAGGTCGCCTGATATTCGTCGCGAATCGTGATGAACGGCAAGGAGGCGGCGAGCAGGGCGAGCAAACAGCAGCCGTCAAGAATCTTTTCCGCCGCAATCGTTCCGAGGCACGTGGTCTTGGAAATTTGAAAGCGGGTTCCGGCGGCCACGGACCGCACCAGCTCGCCCAGGCGAAACGGCAGCACGTTATTGGCGGTGTAACCGATGACCACCAGTTTGGTCACTTCCGCCGCGGGAAGATTGGTTGATTTCGGCAACATCAACCTCCAGCGCCAGCCGCGGGGAATAAAAGCCAGCAGGTAAACCAGCGCGCCCAGAAACCAGGTCCGCCAGCCGAATCGCTGCACCTGCACTCGCACCTCCCGCCAATCCGCACGCCAAAGAATCACGGCCAGCAAGCCAACGCTCAGCGCCACACCGGCTATCGTGATCGCTTTCCTCACTGCAAGGTCTGCTCGGTCAAGCCTTCACATTTGCGGATCGTCCAGTGCGGACGCCGTTTCACCTCATCGTAAATGCGGCCGATGTATTCGCCCACAATTCCAAGGCACACCAGTTGGACGCCGCCGAGGAACAGAATGGAAATGACGATGGTGGCAAAGCCCGGAACCGGGGCAAGGCCCACGCGGGCAAACCACGTCGAGAAAATCCGCTGGGCCAGCGTGAACACGATTCCCAGCAGCGACAGCAGGGAAACGGTCAGACCAATGTAGCTGGCGAGCCGCAACGGCATGGCGGAAAAGGAAAAAATCCCGTCCCACGCCAGCTTGAACAGCTTGGTCATGGAATATTTTGAAGTCCCCGCGACGCGGGCCTGCCGTTCGTAGGGAATCCCGATTTGCCGGAAGCCCGCCCAGGCCCGGAGCCCGCGCACGAAGCGCTGCCGTTCGGGCATGGAATTCAGCACGGCGACGACCCGGCGATCCATCAGGCAAAAATCTCCGGAGTCCAACGGCAGGTCGAACGGCACAATTCGCGCCATCAAACGGTAAAACGCCCAATAGCAAAGGCGTTTGAACACGTTCTCTTTGCGCTTCTGGCGCACGGCATACACAACCTCGAAACCCTCGCGCCATTTGGCGATAAACCGGTGCAACTCCTCCGGGGGATCCTGCAGGTCCGCGTCGAGCACCGCGACCGCCGCGCCGCTGCAATGCAGCAAACCGGCGCTGACCGCGGTTTGATGGCCGAAATTACGCGCCAGGGCGATGCACTTCCATCGGGGATTGACGGCGCGCTGCCGTTTCAGCAACTCAAAGGTGCCGTCGGAAGAACCGTCATCAACGCAAATGACTTCATAGTCCATGTCCCACGATTGCGCCGCCTGGTCCAGCCGCTCAAACAAGCAACTGAGCGTCTGCTCTTCATTGTAACAAGGAACGACTATGGAAATCATTTGCATCACGCGCGCGAAAGAGACTGCCCGGATAATTGCAATCGATGGCTCAAGGACCGAGGAAGGCTCGCCGGGAGCGTTGACCTTACGACAGCCCGTGACTTCTTGTTTAACACGTCGCCAAGGGTAATCTTCGGGCCCGGTTCGTCAAGGGGACAAAACCGCGTTGGCCGGAGCCGGCGCGCCGGCAAAAATTGACCGCCACAAAGTTGGAATTTACGGATCCAGCACGGCGCGCACCTTCAGAGCCAGGGCGGCGGGCGTGAACGGCTTCTGAAGGAGCACCACGCCCGGCTTCAACACGCCCTGGTTGACCACGGCGCTTTCCGTGTAGGCGGATGTGAAGAGAATTTTGGTATGCGGAAACAGCGCCTGAATGCGGTCGGCCAGTTCCTTGCCGCTCATGTGCGGCATCACAACGTCGGTAAACAACAGGTCGATGTGGCCCGTATCCGGCTGCTGGGTCAGACCCATGGCTTCAACGCCGTTGGTGGCGGTCAACACCCGGTAGCCGAGCCGGCGCAACAACGTGGCGGCCATTTCGCGCAGGGCGGAATCGTCCTCAACCAGCAGAACCGTTTCGGTTCCCCGCGGCAACTGCAGCTGGCCGGGAGCCGGCGAGGCGACCTTTTCGGACTGTTCAGACTGGGGCAGGTAAACTTTGAAAGTGGTCCCGCGCGCGGGCTCGCTGTAAACGTTGATATGACCGCCACTTTGCTTGAGGATGCCATGGCAGGTGGCCAGGCCCAGGCCGGTGCCCTGGCCGACGCCTTTGGTTGAGAAGAACGGTTCAAACAGGCGCGTCTTGACTTCCTCGGTCATTCCCGCCCCGGTGTCTGCAATGGCCAGCATCACGTATTCGCCGGCCTGCAGCTCCGGAAACTGGCGGACATATTCCGGGTCCAGGGTCACGTTGCCGGTTTCCAGGGTCAGCTTGCCGCCGTTGGGCATGGCATCGGCGGCGTTCATGGCCATGTTGATGATGACCTGTTCGATTTGCCCGGCGTCCACTTTGACCGGCTTGAGACCGGTGGCCGGGACGATGCGCACCTCGACGTTCCGGCCCATCACGTGACGCAACGCGGTTTCCATGTTGGCCAGGACGGCATTCAGGTCCAGGGTTTCCAGCCGGAAAACCTGTTTGCGGCCGTAGGCGAGAAGCTGTTGGGTCAGCGCCGCGGCGCGTTTGGCGGCCTTGCTGATCGCCTGAGCATTCTCAACCAGCGGGCTCTCCGGCGGGAGATCGAACAACATCAATTCGCTCTGGCCGATGATGGCGGTCATGATGTTGTTGAATTCATGAGCCACGCCGCCGGCCAGCCGGCCGACAGTTTCCATTTTCTGGGATTGGAACAACCCGGCTTCGAGCCGCCGGCGGTTGGTAATGTCACGGAACGTCCAGGTCCGGCCATAATGTTTCCCGTCCGCCCCGATGACCGGTGATGAGGTCTGTTCCAGGATGGTCTTGTCTTTGAGTTCGACTTCATCATGGCTCACCTCTTCGGGATGGGCCTGGAGCCGGGCGATTTGTTCGAGGAACGTCGCCGGGTTTTTCATCAGGCCGGCGATCCATTCGACCTGTTTGGCCGGGTTGTCGTCCTGCGCGATGTGCGGTGGAATTTTCAACAGGTCGACGGCCCGCCGGTTTTGCAGAATGGTTTTTTCCTGCCCGTTCAGGACCAGGATTCCGTCCGGAGACGAGCTGACCTGGGCCTCGAGGAACGCCGTTTTGGAGCTCAATTCGCGGGTGCGTTCGGCAACGCGGGCCTCGAGGTCCTCCATTCTTTGCCGGGACTGCCGGTGTAACCACCATTTTTCGGTGAAGGCGTGCGCCAGTTGAAAGGCCTCCACCGTATCGAACGGCTTTTTCAGGATGACCATCCGGTCGTTGTTGCCGATCTTGTCCAGCATCTCATCCCAGGAATAGTCGGAATAGGCGGTGCAGAGAATGATCTGGATTTCCGGATCGACGGCCCAGATTTTCTGCGTGGTTTCCACCCCGTCCCATCCCGGCGGCATGCGCACGTCCACAAAGGCCACCGCGTAGGGCCGGCCGCTTTCGACGGCCTGTTTCACCAGGGCCAACCCCTCCTGCCCCTGGTACGCTGAATCCACCTCAAACCGGGTCTGGTCGGTCGTGTGGGTCGGACTGCCAAACAGCTTCGTTTCCGCCGCGTCAATTTTCGAACCCGTTTTACTGCCGGGCGAAAGAATCTTGCGGAAATCCTCATGGATCGACCGATTGTCATCGATGACGAGAATCCGGCGGTTTTTGTCGATGGCAGGATTATTCATAGGGGACTTTGTGGGTGGAACAGGGCAATTCCAGGATGAACGCAGCGCCGCAGCCCGGGCCGCCGCTCTGAACGGTCAATGAGCCGCCCATTTCCCGGGCCGCCAATGCGCCGTTGTGCAGACACAAACCATGTCCGCCTTTACGCGTGGTAAAGCCATGATTGAAAATACGCGCCAGGTTCTCCGGCGCAATCCCCACGCCATTGTCCGCAACCGTCACCTTCACGCGGCCTTCCTCGCCGTGGACCCGGATGGTCATCTGTTTGTCCGCCCGGCCCGATTCCTCGCAGGCCTGATGGGCGTTGCGAACCACATTGACCAGGATTTGCAGGATTTTATGCTTCTCCAGGTTCAACGGCGGCACGACCTCCAGCTCGCGGAAAACCCGGACGTCCTGACGTTGCAAGGGATCGGCATTGAGCCGCAGGGCCTCTTCAACCAGATCGGCAAGGTTGACCGATTCGGCGACGCCGGAGATCCGGGCATAATTCTGATGCATGGCCACGGCGTCCTTGATGTGTTCGACGTTTTCCGCCAGCCGCTGGAGTTCCTGGAGGATCGCGTTTTGTTCGCTGAGGAGATGTTCGGCAAACTGGCCGAGATATTCGGGAACTTCCTTTCCGCGGGGATCGCTGGTCAGGAAAGCGCCCAGGTCGTTGGCGTGTTCGCGCAACAGCATGGCAACGCGGCTCAGGGCCTGGGCGCGCGATTTTTTCACCAGATCGGTGATCAGGGTGGAGGAAACGTTAACGCTGTTGAGGAAATTGCCGACGTTATGGAGGACGCTGGCGGCAACCTCGGCCATGCCGGCCAGGCGGGAAACCTCCACCAGCCGCCGGTTGGCTTCGTTCAGCTTGATTTCCGCCCGCTTGCGTTCGGTGATATCGAATTGGATTCCCTGGGAACCGATGATGGTTCCGTCCGGGCCGAAGACGGGTGATTTGACAACCTGAAAATATTCGATCGAGCCATCCGGTCCGACATAGGTTTCCTCCAGTTCAATCGGTTTGCCGCTCCGGATGATCAATTCATGATGCTCGGCTCCCTGCCCCAGCGTGCTCTGCTTGCCGCTCGCCGATCCGGCCTTTTGCATCGTTTCGTAGACGATCAGTTCCCGCGGCGTTTTGGCCAGAATTTCCTGCGGCGCCATGCCTTTGAGCCGGCAGAACCGGGAATTGACGAAAACATAACGGCCTTCGAAATCCTTGCGGAAGACGCTGGCCGGCATGTGCTCGACCAGCGAATGATAGAGCGCCTGGGATTCCCGCGACGCGTCTTCGGCCCGCTTCTGCTCGGTGATGTCGCGAATAATTCCAACAATGAACTGCTCGCCATTTTCGTCCGTGTAAAGCGCTTTCTTGGTAACGATGGTATGACTTTTTCCGGCGTCGTCGGTAAATTTTTCCTCCTTGCAACTTTCCTTTCCGGAAAGAAATACCGCCTCGTCCTCGGCCCAGAACGTTTCCGCCTTTTCCGCCGGAAAAAAACCGTAGTTGGATTTTCCGAGCAGATCCTCCCGTTTGCATCCCTTGAGCTCGCAGCAGGCGTCGTTCAGCAACACCCACCGGTATTGCCGGTCCTTGACGAATATCGGATCCGTAATTGAATTGAGAATCTTGTCGAGAAAAGTGCCGGTTTCTGCCAGCCGGGCCGGCTTCCGGCGCAAAGGGTCTTCGACCAACGGGGACGATGCCGGGGAACTGGTTTTATTCATACGGAAACCCCGATCTTCGGCATCCGGCCATCTGACGGTAACTCGATTGGCAGTTCTGATTGCATAGAGTCTATGGTTTGACCGCATTCTAAATGCCAGACTGGAACAATCGCCCCATCAAATTTTGGCCAAATATGGTTGTAAATTGGTTGTGTCCGGACCGGTCAAGCCCGGAATTGTCCAACTTTTGGATACTGTCGGGGCTGGCCCCAATGCCGGTTTTCCCGGCCGCCCAGGCCCGGATCAGCGAAATTCTGAGAAATTCGACTTCAATTGCAGGATGCCGGAGCGCAATTGGCGTGCCAGTTCCTTGCGATCGGCACCGGCCCGGTCGGCCGGAGCAAACCGGACCGCCGCCCGAATGGAACGTTTGCTGGCCAGATTGATCAGGTGCGGAAAAAATACCATGTCCCGCCAGTAACAAATTTCTTCACCGACATCCCCGTCTTCAAGCCGGTATTGGACCAGACCGACGAAGAGCGGATGGCTCGATTGCGCGGCCGGTTCGAGCAGCGACGATTTGAACGGCAAAACGGTCTGGCCATCGGAACTGGTGCCTTCGGGGAACAGCACCACCAGCACGTCCTGCTTTAGCAGCAATTCAATCGCATCGTTCACCTGCTTGACCGCCGTGCGCCGCTCGCGGTCGACAAACAACGTCCCGGCCCAGCTGGCGAGCGGCCCGAACAGCGGCCAGCCCCGGATCTCCCGCTTGGCCACGAATACCGCCGGGGTGATGGATGACAGCACCAGAACATCCAGGTAACTCAGGTGATTGCACACCAGCAGACCGCGTAACGGAATCAGGCCGCCGACGTCGGTGGTCACGCGGAAGATGCGCAGATGCCGGCGCGAAGCCCGATGCAGCCAGCGGGCGCGTTCGGCCAACGACGGCCGGAACGCGCAATGCCAGCCAAAGGCCAGAATCGCCAGCGTGACTTCGACGGCAAACCAGCAGAAACGGCCGAGGACGCGAAATGGATGGCGGCGCAACCCTTTCATGTCCAAATTTCAATCGCGACCGGCCTGCCGGTCAATGCATTTCGGGCGTCCCCGCGGGTATTATCGTAATTGGGTGGCTCGGGTCGCGCTGCGACCCGACAGCGCCTCGCAGCGCGGGGCGCTCCACCTTGAATTTAGACAGAACTTCCCTGCCGGGCCGGATGACAGAACTGTCATCTGCCGTTCAGCCGGCGTTCATGTCCATCGCATTTTATATCGCGCAGTATTTACAACCAACCAAGCCATGTCGGAGAACGTTTCCACAGACATCCACGAAACCAACGGGGTCGTTTCGCTCTCCGATGGCGCCACCGAACACAAGTATTACGCACCCGGCGTGCGCGTGGTGCCGGAAGTTCCCTCCGTCGGCGCTGTCCGCCTGAAATCGCACGTGACTGTCGGAATCGCGAAGTGAACCGATCTCCAAAACTGAACGATGAATACGAAAACAATGCTGATGGCCGGCCTGGTGATGGTCGTCGGAATTATCATCACTTTCAAAATGAATGAAAATCGCCGCCCCGTCCCGGCCGACAAACCGGCGGTACCCGGCAACTCGGCGACTCCGGCTCCGGTAGTTTCAAGCCGGCCCGAAATTCCGGCCGAAATCGCTGTTCCGGCCCCGGTGCCGCCGCTCCACCCGGCAACTTCCGGCGTGGCAGTTATAACTGCGCCGCCACCCGGCATAGTTCCAACCGGCCAGCCGTTGATCATCAACGGCTACGTGGTTCAGGATCCCGAGGCACGCGCGGCGTTGAGCTTTGTCGGTGCGGATCCGGCGGCCGATGCGTATTGGGCGGATGCCATCAGTGACCCCACCCTGCCCGCCGAGGAACGCAAGGACCTGATCGAGGATTTGAACGAGGACGGTCTGTCCGACCCGCATCATCCGGGACCGGCGGACCTGCCGCTGATTATGGCCCGCCTCCGGCTCATTGAGGAACTGGGTCCGTACGCGATGGACCAGGTCAACGCGGATGCCTTCGCCGAAGCCGAAAAGGACCTGATCGGCATGGCGAACGGCCAGAGCCCGCAATAGCAAAAAGATTCATTCCCTTGGACAATCATGATTTAATTCCCCGCATGCGCGTGCTGGTTGTTGAGGACGAGAAAAAGACGGCGTCGTTTGTCCGCAAGGCGCTCCAGGCCGAGGGATTTGCCGTGGACGTCTGCCCCAACGGCGACGATGCCCTCGCCGCGATACGCGCCACGCCCTTTGACGGCATCGTGCTCGACATCATGCTGCCGGGCCGGGACGGTTTAAGCGTGTTGCGCCAGTTGCGGGAGCGCAAGAACGCCACGCCTGTCCTGCTCCTGTCGGCCCGCGGCGAGGTCAACGAACGGGTCGAAGGCCTCAACGCCGGGGCGGACGATTATCTGCCCAAACCGTTCGAACTGGCTGAACTGGTGGCGCGCGTCCGGGCCCTGACCCGCCGCAGCGGCGAAAATAAATCCACCGTGCTGCGGGTCGCCGACCTGGTCCTGGACACCGTCACCCGGCGGGCGCAACGGCGCGAGACCGCCATCGAGCTCACCGCGCGCGAATTTCGCCTGCTGGAATTTCTCATGCGCGAAACCGGGCGCATTTGCGGGCGCATGACCATCATTGAAAAAGTCTGGGACTACGATTTCGATCCCGGTACCAACCTGGTGGACGTTTATATCCGCCGTTTGCGGGAGAAGATTGACGCCGGGTTCCAGCCCAAACTGCTCCACACCGTCCGCGGCACCGGCTACGTCCTCAAGGAGCAGCCATGACCATCCGGACACGGCTCAATCTCTGGTATTCGGCCATCCTTTGCGCCGTCGCCCTCGCGGTCGTGGCGGCATCGCTGTATCACGAGTTCTTCCTGGAAAAACGGCATCACCGACGAATGCCCGACAGTCCGCCTGAACTGGACAACGGCGATCTGGTCGAAATTCTGACCTGGACGGTGACGCCCGCCGTGGTGCTCGGCCTGGCCGGCGGCTGGTGGCTCACCCGCCGCGCGCTCGCCCCCGTGGCCCGGCTGACCGGCGCCGTCGAAAAAGTCCACGAAAACAATCTCGGCGAAAAAATCCCGCGCTCCGGCAACGGCGACGAACTGGACCGGCTCACGGACGTTTTCAACCAGATGACGGCCCGGCTCGACGATTCATTCAAACGCATCCGCGAATTTACCCTGCACGCCTCCCATGAACTGAAAACGCCGCTGACGGTCCTGTGCGGCGAAGCCGAGACCGCCCTGCGCGACCGGGCGCTGTCGCCGGCCGAACGCGAACAGTTCGGCAGCCAGCTCGATGAATTGCGCCGGCTGGCGCGCATCGTGGACAGCTTGACCCTGTTGGCCAAGGCCGATGCCGGGCAGGTCGCGTTGAAGCTGGAACCGGTGCGTCTGGACGAATTGGTGCACGACAACTATGCCGACGCCGAAATTCTGGCCGAGCCGGCGGGTATCCGGGTGGAACTCGCGGCGTGCGAGGCGGTGACCGTCCTGGGGGACCGCCACCGGCTGCGCCAGATGCTGTTGAACCTCGCGGACAACGCGGTGAAATACAACCATCCGCAGGGGCTCGTGACCATGAGCTTGCGTCGGAACGGTGGCATGGCAGAATTCACCGTCACCAACAACGGGCCGGGCATCGCGCCGGAAATCTTGCCGCGGGTTTTTGACCGGTTCTTCCGCGGCGACCCCGCCCACAGCCAGGCCGTGGACGGCTGCGGCCTGGGGTTGAGCATTGTGCAATGGATCGTTTCGGCCCACAAAGGAAGCGTTCGCATCGAATCCGATCCGGAAAAATGGACCACCGTCACCGTGCGATTGCCGCTGTGCGATTAAAATGAAACATTCAACATTCAACATTCAACGCCGAACGTTCAACTCCCCGCCCGGCTCATCGCGGCGTTCCGTTGGGCATTGGGCGTTGAATGTTGAATGTTGGGCGTTGCTGTCGTTGTTCCTCTTCGCCGGCTGCGTCCGCTTCCATCCGCAGCCGGTTTCACCGGAACAAACCGCCGCGCAACTGGAGTCCCGCCGGCTCGACGATCCCGGCCTGAAGGCTTACCTGGAAAAAAATCTGGGCCACCCGTTGGCCGACTGGCCTTTGCGCCAATGGGATTTGAACTCGCTCACCCTCGCCGCGTTCTATTTTCACCCCGACCTGGACGCGGCCCGCGCCCAATGGCGATTGGCCGAAGCCGGCATCAAAACGGCCGGCGCGCGGCCGAATCCGTCGGTCACCGCGACGCCGGCGTATGACTCGCAGATCCCCGGCGCTCCGAGCCCGTGGATAATCCCGGTGAGCCTCGATGTGCCGATTGAAACCGCCGGCAAACGCGCCCGGCGCATCGCCGAAGCGAAGGACCTTTCGCAATCCGCGCGCTGGAATCTCATCACGACGGCCTGGCAGGTCCGCAGCGGCGTGCGCGCCAGCCTGTTGGATTTCACCGTCGCCGGCCGGCGGGATGCCCTGCTGGAAAAACAACTGGCCGCCCAGGAACAGGTGGTGAAATTGTTGCAGCAGCGTTTTGACCTGGGCGAAAGCTCGCGGCCCGAACTGACCACGGCGCAGATCGCGCTCAACCAGGCGCGCCTCGACGCCGGCGACGCGCAAACCCGGCTGGCCAATGCCCGTTCGCAACTGGCGGAATCGCTCGGCGTGAGCGGCGCCGCCCTGGAAAAAATGGACCTGGCCTTTGATTTCTCGCTGCGTGGACCGGACGATTTCACCTCGGCGGAAGCCCGCCGCGTGGCGCTGCTGGGCCGGTCGGATGTTCGCGGCGCCCTGGCCGATTACGCGGCGGCGCAGGACGATTTGCGGCTGCAGATTGCCAAACAATATCCGGACCTGCACCTGGGCCCGGGTTATGCCTGGAACTCCGGCAGCACCGGCGACAATGAATGGAGCCTGGGCCTGACCCTGGAGCTGCCGGTTTTCGACCGGAACCAGGGGCCGATCGGCGAGGCGAAAGCGCGTCGCGACCTGGCCGCCGCGCAGTTCACCGCGCTGCAGGCCAAGGTCATCGGCGAAATCGAACGGGCCATCGCCGGCTATCGCGTGGCGGATACGCAGCTGAAAACCGGCGAGACGCTGCTGGCCGCGGAACAGCGCCAGGAACAATCCATCGAGGCCCAGCAGCAGGCCGGCGCCGCCGATCAGCTCGATCTGTTCAGCGCCCGGGTGGAATTCAACACCGCCGCGCTGGCCCACCTGGACGGCCTGGCGAAATTTCAGATGGCGCTCGGCGCGCTCGAAGACGCGCTGCAACGGCCGGCGGATTCCCTGGGAGCCGCCATCACCGCCACCGCCCTGACCAATATCGTCCAAAATCCGCTTCAAACCCCGGAAAAGAAGGAACACCAGCCATGAGTTCGCGCGGGAAATTTATTTTGATCGGCGCCGCCGTTGTTCTGGGCGCGGCACTGGGCATTTTTATGCTCGAAAAATCCCGCGGCGAGGCGTCCGCGCCCGACGAAGAAGCAGCCGTGCCCACCGTCGTCACCGTTCAGACCGGCGCGCTGGCCCGCGTCACCCTGCATCGCTACGTTGCCGGCTACGGCACGGTCGAGGCCGCGCCCGCCACGGCGGACCAGCCCGCCGGCGGCGGCCAGCTTGCCGCGCCGTCCGCCGGGGTGGTGACCCGCGTGGATGTCATCGAAGGCCAGCACGTGGAGAAGGGCGACGTGCTCGTGGAGTTGAATTCGCAGGCGGCCGCCCAGGAAGTCGACCGCCAGAAAAAATTGTACGCGGAAAACAACACCTCCCTGCGCAACCTGGAAGCCGCCGAGGCGCAGCTGGCCTTGCTGCAGATCAGCGCCCCGGTGGCCGGCACCGTCACCCGCGTCTCCGTCAAACCCGGGGAAGCGGTGGACGTGAACAGCGCCGTGGCGGAGGTCATCGATTTGAGCCGGCTCGCGGTCAGCGCGGAAATCCCGGCGGCGGAAGCGGCGGATTTGAAAGCGGGCCAGGAACTGCAGGTCCAGGGCGAAACGCCGGCGACCGCCGCGCTGTCATTCGTCAGCCCGGCCATCGATCCGAAAACCGGCGCGGTCCTGGTGCGGGCGCCGCTGCCGGCGGACAGCGGGTTGCGGCCCGGGCAATTTGTTCCGCTGCGCATCGTCACCGCCGTCCATACGAATTGCCTCGCGGCGCCCGCCGCCGGCGTGGTGACCGATGACAGCGGGCACAGCGTGATTGCGCGGGTCGAGGGCGATACGGCAGCCCAAACGCCGGTCACCACCGGTTTCCGCGAAAATGGCATGGTGGAGGTGGAGGGCGCCGGGCTCAAGGAAGGCGACACCGTGGTGACGGTGGGCGCTTACGGTCTGCCGGAGAAAACCAAAATCCGGGTGGTGAATCCGCCGACCGGAGATACTTCGGCAACCAATTCGGAGCCGGCTGAAGCGAAATGATCTCCACCACCTCCTCACGCCTGGGCGGGCTCGCGACACGGCACGCAATTTCCATCACCTTCATCGCCGCTGCCTTGTGCCTGGCCGGCGTGATCGCGGCGTTACGAACGCCATCGTCGGTGTTCCCGCAGACGGATTTTCCGCGCGTCGTCATCCTCGTCAACAACGGCATCATGCCCGCCGACGAAATGATGGCCACCATCACGCGGCCCATCGAGGAGGCGATGAAGGACATTCCGGGCGCAGTCTCCGTGAGGTCGGCGACCGAGCGCGGATCGGCGGAAATCAACGTCTTTTTCAACTGGAACGTGGACATGGAACGGTCGGAGCTTTACGTGCTGGGCCGGCTGTCGCAAATCCGCAGCGATTTGCCGGCCACCGCCGGCACCGAAGTCGAGCGGCTCACGTTTTCCGCGTTTCCCATCATCGGCATCAGCCTCACCAGTTCCAATCGTGACCTGATGGACCTGTGGGAAACCGCCAATTACAAACTCAAGCCGCTATTCCTGCAAATCCCCGGCGTGGCCAAAGTGGAGCTGACCGGCGGCCATGTGCCGGAGTTTCACGTCATCGTGGACCCGGTGAAATTGCAGGCCGCCCATCTCGGCTTGTCGGACGTGAGTGACGCGCTCACGAAAAACAACCTCGTCGCCCCCGCCGGCATGATTGAGGAAAATTATCATCTCTACCTGACGACGGTGGACGGGCGGGTACAGTCGCCGGACGACATCAGGAACGTGGTGATTACGGCCGCCGGCGGTCATCCGGTGCAAATCAAGGACGTGGCGCGCGTCGTTCGCGGACCGGAGCCGGCTTACACGGTGGTCACCGCGCAGGGCCGTGACGCGGTGCTGTTGAACATTCAGAGCCAGCCCAACGGCAGCACGCTGGATATTGCCGCCGCGCTGAAGGCGCAAATGCAGCAACTCCGGCAGGAATTGCCGCCGGACATGCACCTCGCGTTTTTCTACGATCAATCGCTGTTTGTCACCGACTCGGTGAGCAGCGTCTGGGGCGCCATCCTCTTCGGGCTCATCCTGTCGGTGTTCATTCTTTATTTCTTCCTGAGAAACTGGGGCAGCGTGTGGACCGCCATTGTCACCATTCCCCTCTCGGTGTTGATCACGTTTGTCGCCATGAAACTGGCCGGCATGAGTTTCAATATGATGACGCTGGGCGGCATCGCGGCGGCCATCGGCTTGATCATCGACAACGCCATTGTCGTCGTGGAAGCGATGTGTTTCCGCATTGCCGCCGGCCGGCCGCGCCTGGCGGGAATCCAGGAGGCGATCGGCGAAATTCTTTACGCGCTCATCGGCTCGACCCTGACGCCGGTGGTGGTGTTCCTGCCGCTGGCATTTCTGACCGGCGTCGCCGGCGTGTTTTTCCGGGCACTGGCCCTGACCATGGTCGTGTCGTTGCTGACATCGCTGCTGCTGGCGCTGACGCTGACGCCGTCGCTCGCCGCGTGGCTCATCCGGGGCCACGCCCCGGCCGGCGAAGAAGGCGGGTTTTTGCTGAAACGGGTGCTGCGGATTTACGAAGTCACCGTCCGCTGGGCGTTGCGGCACGCCTGGCTGACGATGCTGGCGTGCGGATTGATTCTGATCGCATCGGTTTTCGTTTATCGCCAGTTGGAAACCGACTTTCTGCCCGATTTTGACGAAGGCGGTTTTGTGATTGATTACAACGCGCCGCCGGGCACCAGCCTCACCGAAACCTCGCGCCAGCTCGACGAGGCGGAGACCCTCATCCGCGGAAACCCGGACGTGGAAAGTTATTCCCGCCGGCTCGGCACGCAACTCGGCCTGTTCATCACCGAACCCTATCGCGGCGATTTCCTGGTCAAACTCAAACCGGACCGCAAGCACCGGACGGAAGATGTCATCGCCGATTTCCGCCACGAATTCAACGAGCGGTTCCCGGCCATCCGCTGGGATTTCCCCGGCATCCTCACCGATTTGATCGGCGACCTGCAACTGACGCCCGATCCGATCGAGATCAAGTTGTTTTCACCGGACTTGAAGTGGCTGGAAAAAATCGCGCCGCGGGTTGAGGCCCAAATCCAGAAAATTCCCGGGGTCGTGGACACGTTCGACGGGCTGACGGAAACGGGGCCTTCCATCAACCTCCGCGTGCGCCCCGCCGACGCCGAACGGTTTGGGCTCACCGTCCAGGACATCGCCGATGCGGTCAACACCGCGCTGCTCGGCCAGGTTTCGTCTTACGTGCTCCAGGGCGACCGCATCGTGAACGTCCGCGTGGCGGCCGATCCTGAAAGCGTCAACTGCGCCGCCGCGCTGTGCGAACTGCCGATCCGCACGCCCGGCGGCACGGTCGTGCAACTGGATCAGGTGGCCGACGTGAACCAGGAACCGAGCCAGGTGGAACTGGACCGCGAGAACCTGCGGCAGGACATTGTCGTCTCCGCGCGTCTGGAAGGCCGGGACATGGGCGGCACCATGCGGGACATCCAAGCCGCTTTGAGCCAGGACGCCTGGCTGCCGCCCGGCACGGTTGAATACGGCGGACTTTACCAGCAGCAGCAGGAATCGTTTTACAACCTGCTGCTGGTGTTGTTCGCCGCCATTTTGCTCGTGTTCATCGTGCTGCTGATGGAGTTCCGCTCGTTTTATGAGCCGATGGCGATTGTGTTCGGCGCCGTGCTGGCATTGTTTGGAACGGTGGTCGGCTTGTGGCTCACCGGCATCACGCTGAACATCGTGTCGTTCCTCGGCGCCATCATCGGCATCGGCATCGTCGCCAAAAACGGCATTCTCGTGCTCGATTATTTCCAGCAATTGCAGGCGCAGGGTGTGGAACTGGTGGAGGCGCTGGTGCGCGCCGGCCACCGCCGCCTGCGCCCGGTGCTGATGACGTCGCTGGCCGCCGCGCTGGGCATGTTGCCGCTGGCCTATGGCATCGGCGCCGGGGCGGAGATGCTCCGGCCGTTGGCCATTGCCGTCATCGGCGCATTGGCCTTTTCCGTGGTATTGTCGCTCATCGCCACGCCGGTGGCGTATTATGTGTTGGTCCGGACGCACCAGCGGTTCGGACCGCGGCGCCCCGAAGACCCACCGGCGGCATGAGGGGCCAATGACGGCGTCGGTGTACAATGAACCGTTCGAGCCAGTCCGCCCGGGAGGTTTCGCGAGGAGCGAGGTTCAAATGAAACTAAAGGAAGAACAGGTTCATCTCTTCTTCAAAATTGGAATTGCGATCAAGGGGGTTGACGGCGTCCTGGAAACGATCGCCGGCGTCGCCTTGCTGTTCGTCTCTCCCGCCTCGCTCGGCCGCTTGGTGGACTGGCCGACGCATGGCGAACTGCAGGAAGATCCGAATGATTTTATCGCCCGGCATCTCGTCAATTTCTCCCAGCATCTCTCCATCGGCACCAAACATTTCGCCGCCATCTGTCTTTTGGTCTACGGCATGGTCAAAGTCGGACTGGCCGCCGGACTCTGGCGCGGCAAGTTGCGGGCGTATCCGGTCGCGTTGATCGTTCTCGGGCTTTTCCTGGTTTACCAGATCTACCGGCTCACCCACACGCATTCCCCGGGCTTGGCTCTGGTCAGCGTGCTCGATTTTGTTATCCTCGCCTTGATCTGGCGGGACTACCGATACCGGCGAGAGCGCCGCCGCCCGGCGTGAATTCATCGGCAATTTATGAAAGCAAAAATTTTCATTCCGATCGCCGTTGTGGCGGCGATCGCCGCACTCATTGTTGGCTACGTGCAGATGAGCGGCGAACGGAAAGCCGAAGCGGTGGCCGACCAGCCCGTCACGGCCACGTCACGGATGCATACCGGCGCCAACGGCGGAACGGTCGTCACCCTCAATCCCAAAACGCGGGAACTCATCGGCCTTGAAACGGTCACGTTGACCGCCGCTACCCGGCCGCCCGGCATTCCGGCCGGCGGCCGCGTGCTGGATCCAGCGGCGTTGATTGCCCTCCAAAGCCAGGTCACGGCCGCCCAGGCGGCGTTGCAGGCGTCGCAACGGGAATATGAGCGGTCGAAAGATCTGAGCACCCAGGAAAATGTCTCCGCGCGCATTCTGGAAACAGCCGAAGCGGCGATGAAACACGACCAGGCCGCCCTGGACACCGCGGTGGCGCAACTGGTGGCGGCTACGGATGAAACGATAGCCCGTCAGCCGCCGGATTTTTTCCAGTCGCTGTCCCGGCAGGAAAATGTCCTGGTGCGGTTCGACGTGCCGGCCAGCGAGGCTCCGGTGGAAATGCCGGCGGCGGCGCAGGTCCGCCTGCCCGGAGCGGAACCCGCGGTGGCCGCGGATTTCCTGGGGCGCGCGGCGGCCGCCGATCCCCAGGTGCAGGGCGCCGGTTTCCTTTTTGTGATCCGGCACGCTCCCCCGGCGCTGACCCCGGGACTGGCGGTCTCGGGAATTTTGCAGTTGCCGGGCGAACCCCGGCCGGGCGTCATCGTGCCGGAGGCCGCCGTGGTGCGGTCGGAAGAACGCGCGTGGATTTACGTTGAAACCGGCGACAACACGTTTGTCCGGCGTGAAATGGTTTGCGATCAACCGGCAGCCGGCGGCTGGTTCGTGACCCGCGGCGTCGCCGCCGGTGACAAAGTGGTTGTGACCGGCGCGCAAACCCTGCTCTCGGAAGAACACAAAACGGAAATCCGGATGGGAGATTGATCGACCGAAGGCCACGGACCATGGCCGGTTCTCGGAAAGAACACGACAACGAACCCAGGTTTATGAAAACCCAGCAGCGAAGGAATGGATTGTCCATCCGAATGTGGATGAACGCGCGAGGCGGGCGTTGCGCCGCTCACCCGGGGCAGCTTGTCTCTCACCTGTGCTGAACCGCATCGTCCAATTTTCCCTGCGCCATCGCGGAGTAATCATCGCACTCGGCGTCATCGTCATTGCCTATGGCCTGTACGTCGCCACCCGCACCCAGCTCGATGTTTTCCCCGAATTTGCGCCGCCGCAGGTCGAAATTCAGACCGAAGCGCCCGGCCTGTCGTCGGAGGAAGTCGAGCAACTGGTCACCCGCCCGATTGAAACCGGCTTGAACGGCACGCCCGGCCTGGACGCCATCCGGTCTCAATCCATCCAGGGGCTCTCGGTCGTCACGCTGGTTTTCCGCGACAACACCGACATCTTCCGCGACCGGCAGATGGTGACCGAACGGCTGGGCGAGGTGGTGAGCCGGCTGCCGCAGGGCGCCGGTCCGCCGCGCCTGGGAACCCTGACGTCGTCCACCAGCCTGACGCTGGTGATGGGATTGACGTCCACGAACCGCACGCTGATGGAGTTGCGCACGTTCGCCGACTGGACGTTGCGCCCGTATTTGTTGAGCGTGCCCGGGGTGGCCAACGTGAACGTCTTCGGCGGCGACATCCGCCAGCTCCAGGTGCAGGTCAAGCCCGACCGCCTGCGCGCTTACGGTTTGTCGGTGGACGATGTGCTGGCCGCCGCCCAGGCGGCCACCGGGGAACGCGGCGCCGGCTACGTGGACACGGCCAATCAACGCATTGTGATCCGCACCTCCGGCCAGGCGCTGACCCCGCAGCAGCTCGGCGAAGTGGTCGTCGCGCCGCACCCGGGATTGAGCGTGCGATTGCAGGATGTGGCCGACATCCGCGAGGCGCCGGCGCCGCCGTTCGGCGCCGCACAATTCAACGGCCGGTCCGGCGTGGTCCTGCTGGCCTACGCCCAGTACCAGGCCAACACGCTGGAAGTGACCCGCGCGCTCGACACGGCCCTGGCGCAGATGAAACCGGCGCTCGCGGCGGAAAATATTGACCTGGACTCGAGCCTGTTCCGCCCCGCCAACTTCATCCAGGCCGCCTTGCGCAACGTCAAAGTCTCGCTGTTCATCGGCGGCCTGCTGGTGGCGGCGGTCCTGTTTTTCTTCCTGCTCGACTGGCGGACGGCGTTTATTTCGTTCATTTCCATTCCGCTCTCCCTGCTGGTGGCGCTGGTGGTGCTGACCTGGTGCGGCGTTTCCATCAATACCATCACGCTCGGCGGGTTCGCCATCGCCATCGGCGTGGTGGTGGACGATGCGATTATCGACGTGGAAAATATTCTTCGCCGGCTGCGGGAAAACTCCACTTCGGCGCGTCCGCATCCGCTGTTTTGGGTGGTGCTGAACGCTTCGTTGGAAGTCCGGAGCGCGGTGGTGTACGCCACGTTCATCGTGGCGCTGATTTTTTTGCCGGTGCTGATGATGGGCGGCGTCGAGGGCCGGCTGTTTGCGCCGTTGGGAATCTCTTTCATCCTGGCCACGCTAGCCTCGCTGGGCGTCGCGCTGACCGTTACGCCGGCGTTGAGTTACCTGATTCTTTCGAAAACGATCCCGCACGTCGAACCCGGCCATGTCCGCCGGTTGAAGGAGCGGCACCGGCGCTGGCTGGAAAGCACGAGCCGGCGACCGCGGACGGTGATGGGGCTGGCACTGGCCATTTGCCTCGGCGCGGTGGCGACGCTGCCGTTTTTCGGCGGCGAATTCCTGCCCGAACTGCACGAATGCCATTACGTGCTCCACATGTCCGCGGTGCCGGGCACGTCACTCGCCGAGTCCATCCGCCTGGGCAAACGGGTCACCGCCGAACTTTTGAAAAGTCCCTACGTCCGGTCGGTGGAACAGCAGGCTGGGCGCGCCGAGAACGGCGAGGATGCATTCGGCCCGCAGTACAGCGAACTGCACGTGGATTTGCAGCCGCTCCACGGCGAAGCAGCCGAAGCGGCCGAGGCGGAAATCCGCGCCATCCTCGGCCGGTTTCCCGGGCTGACGTTCACCGTCGAATCGTTCCTGGCTGAACGCATGGAGGAAACCCTGTCCGGCACCACCGCCGAATTTGTCGTCAATATTTTCGGAAACGACCTGGATACGCTCGACGAAAAAGCGGGCCAAGTGCAGCGGGTGCTGCAGAAAATTCCCGGCGCGGTGGACGTGAACCTGTCGGTGCAACCCGGTCTGCCGGAACTGGCCGTGCATCTGCTCCCGGACCGCCTGCAACAATACGGTTTCCGCCCGGTCGACGTCCTCAATGCGGTCCAGACCGCCTACGAAGGAACCGTGGTGTCGCAAATTTACGACGGCAACCGGGTTTTCGACGTCACGGTGATTCTGGACGAACCGGACCGGAAAAACCCGGAATCGGTCAGGTCGCTTCCGCTGCGGAACGCGCTGGGGACCCTCGTGCCGTTGCGCGAACTGGCCGATCTGCGGCTGGGCGACGGCCGTTACGCGGTGATGCACGAAGGCGCCCAGCGGCTGGAACAGGTCACGTGCAATGTGACGGGACGCGACGTGGCGTCGTTTGCCGCCGAGGTCCGGCGGAAGGTCGCGGCGCAGATCGCTTTTCCGCCGGGCGTTTTCGCCGTCTATGCCGGGTCGGCGCAGGCGGAAGCGCAGGCGCAGCGCGATCTGTTGGTCCATTCCCTGCTGGCCGGTGCGGGCATCGTGCTGTTGCTGGCGGTGCTGTTCGGGTCCGGGCGCACGCTGTTGCTGATTCTGGCCAATCTCCCGTTCGCCCTCGTCGGCGGCGTGCTGGCCGTGTTCGCCACCGGCGGTTCGCTGTCGATCGGTTCGCTGGTCGGCTTCGTCACGCTCTTCGGCATTACCCTGCGCAATTCCATCATGATGATTTCGCATTTCGAGCATCTGGTGAACGAGGAAGGCATGACCTGGGGGCTGGACTGCGCGTTGCGCGGGGCGACCGAGCGGCTGCTGCCCATTTCGATGACCGCGCTGGTCACAGCGCTGGGCCTGCTGCCGCTGGCCATCGGTTCGGACGAAGCCGGACGCGAGATCGAGGGGCCGATGGCGATTGTGATTCTGGGCGGGCTGGTCACCTCCACCCTGCTCAACCTGCTGGTGCTGCCCGTCCTGGCCCTGCGATTCGGGAAATTCACAAAAGCAACGGCCGCCGGACAGACTACCGCGGTATTCTGAAGCTTCCCGGTCGGATTCAATAGTTTACAAACTGTTTGTGGAACGGGATTTGCTGGCAGAAGCCCAACCCGTGCGAACGGGTAAAATCGAATAAAACGGAACCGGGCAATACCATGAGCAGTCCATTATTTCCCAGCAACGAGCAGTTGCGCGCGGCCAGGATTTTCATTGTCGACGACGAGGAAGCGGACATCCGGGCGCTTGAATGGGCATTGCGCCAGGCGCAGTTTTCCAATTACCGGAGCCTGACCGACTCGACGCGGGCGCGGGGAGAATTCCAGAGTTACCGGCCCGACCTGGTGGTGCTGGATCTGCACATGCCCCAGCTCGACGGGTTCGCCGTCCTCAATCAATTGCGGGAGTCGGCGCCACCGGGGGAATTCCTGCCGGTGCTGATTCTGACCGGCGAAAACACGTCGGAGACGCGCAGCCGGGCCCTGGCCGCGGGCGCCAACGATTTTCTCAACAAACCCATCGATTACACCGAGGTCATTTTGCGGATCAAGAACCTGCTGCAAACCCGGTTTCTCCAGCAACAGGCGCGGGGATTTCAGGCGCAGCTGGAAGCCGCCGTTCCGGGATCCGGCGCCAAAACCAAATCGGAGCCGAAGTAACCTGAGTCACGGGCCAGGGAGGGCTGAAGGATGAAAACAATTCCCACGGAAGAACTTGACCGGCTGCTGGCGGCCATGATCCAAAGCGCCGACGGCATCTCGGATTTGCTGTTTGTGGCCGGCAAACCGCCCCAGGTGGAAGTGCACGGCTGGCTCCAGCCGTTTGCCCTGGACCCGCCCGAAACCGTGTTTACCAGCGCGCGGATCGAAGGCGTCGCCGGGGCCATCATGAACGATAATCCGCGGCTGATGCAAGACCTGATGGAGCGCGGCTCGTGCGATTGCAGTTATTCCCTGAAAAATTTCTGCCGTTTTCGCGTCAACATCTACCGCCAGAACGGAAATTTTGCGATGGTGATGCGGCGGCTCCAGGCGGAAATTCCCGCTCTGGAAAAACTGCGCCTCCCGGCCGTGTTCCGGGAAGTCATCAAGGAAAAGACCGGCCTGATTTTTGTGACCGGCGGGACCGGGAGCGGCAAGACCACCACGCTGGCGGCGATGCTGAACGAGATCAATCAGGACAGCGAAGTCCATATCGTCACGCTCGAGGACCCGATTGAATTCCTGCACCCGCACCTCAAGGCCACGTTCAGCCAGCGGGAACTGGGACGCGATTTCTACACCTTTCCCGACGGGCTGCGCGCCGCCCTGCGCCAAGCGCCCAAGGTCATCCTGGTCGGCGAAATCCGCGATCGCGAGACCATGGAAATTGCGCTGACGGCCGGGGAAACCGGCCACGTGGTTTACAGCACGCTGCACACCATCAGCGCCGGCCAGACCGTTAACCGCATTCTCGGCATGTTCAGCCGCGACGAGGAACAACAGGTGCGCCAGCGCCTGGTCGGCACCCTTCGCTACATCATCAGCCAGCGGCTCGTGCCCCGCAAGGACGGCGGACGGCTGCTGGTGACCGAATTGATGGGCAGCAGCCTGCGCACCCGCGAAGTCATCGCGCTGGGCGAAAATGAAAACCGCCATTTCCTGGAAATCATCGAAGCCGGCAACACTTCCGGCTGGCACAGCTTCGAGCAATCCCTGATCAAGGCTTACGAGGACGATTTGATCACCGAAGAAACCGCGCTGCTGTACTGCACCAACAAATCCCAGATGCGCCAGCGGGTGGACCAGGTCAACAAACGGCGGGAAACCGCTCCCACTCCCAGCACGCTGAAGATGAAAATGGAACCGTTGCCGGTCCGGACACCGCCGCCGCCCAAACCCGCCCCGCCCGCGCTGCCGGTGGAAGCCCCTCCGGCGGCCGAGTAAACGCTCATCTTCTGTTCCGTAGCAGCCGACGTGAGGAGGCTCTGACTGATTTACGATTTACGAGTCTCTTCCCATCGCCCGACTGCATCGTAAATCGTCAATAACAGCGTTTTCTCTCCCGCATTCTGCTCGACCCGGCTCCGGCCAGCCGCTACCTTGCCGGCGAATCTCACCCCGAGGTGAATTATGGATGAACTGTTGAAAATCCTGCAGGCCAACGCGACCGAATCGCGCGAAAACATCGCGAAGATGCTGAACCTTTCCGTCGCGGAGGTGAACCAGCGCATCGCCCAATACGAAAAAAGCGGCGTCATCCGCGGTTACCAGGCCATCCTGAACGAAGACCAGCTCAATCTCGACACCGTTACGGCCGTCATCGAAGTCAAAGTGACGCCGCAACGCGAGGGCGGATTCAACACCGTCGCCGAACGCATCAGCCGGTTCCCCGAAGTGCGGTCGGCGTACCTGATGAGCGGCACGTACGATGTGCTGCTGTTCGTCGAAGGCCATAACCTGCGGGAAGTGGCCGCTTTCGTCAGCGAACGCCTTTCACCGCTCGACGGCGTGCTGTCGACCTCCACCCATTTCATGCTCAAAACCTACAAGCGCCTCGGCGTGTTGATGGAGTCCGGCCATGCAGAAGAAAGACTCAGCGTCGCTCCGTAACCGCGTCAACGCGACGGTGCGCGACATCCCGCGCTCGGGCATCCGCGACTTCTTCGACATCGTCAGCACGATGAAGGACGTCATCAGCCTGGGCATCGGCGAACCGGATTTTGACACGCCCTGGCACGTGCGCGAGTCCACCATGTTCGCGCTCGAACGCGGCGTCACCCATTACACCAGCAATTACGGCTATCTCGAACTCCGCCAGGCGCTCGCCAAATACGTCGGGAAAAAATTCGGCGCCGAATACAATCCGGAGAATGAAATCCTGATCACCGTCGGCGTCAGCGAGGCGCTGGACCTGGCGTTGCGGGCGCTGATCACGCCCGGCGACGAAGTGCTTTATCACGAGCCGTGCTACGTGTCCTACCGCGCCACCATCCTGTTCGCGCACGGGGTTCCGCTGCCGGTCGAGACGAAACCCGAAAACGGGTTCCGGCTCACCCGCGCCATGCTCGAAGCCAAAGTCACGCCGAAGACGAAGGTGTTGATGCTGAATTTCCCGAACAACCCCACCGGCGCGGTCATGGGCCGGCAGGACCTGGAGGACATCGCCGCGTTCGCCCGCGAACGCGATCTCATCGTCGTCACCGACGAAATCTACGGCGAACTGACCTACGACGCGCCGCACACCAGCATCGTGAGTTTGCCGGGCCTGCGCGACCGGACGATTTTTCTGCACGGGTTTTCGAAGGCCTGGGCGATGACCGGTTACCGGCTCGGTTACGCCTGCGGCCCGGCCGAACTGATCGAGGCCATGATGAAAATTCACCAGTACACCATGCTCTGCGCGTCGTCGATGGGACAGAAAGCCGCCATCGAAGCGTTGGCCCGGCCGGAGTCGGACATTGGCGACATGGTGAACGAATACCGCCGGCGCCGGAATTTCCTGGCCGCATCTTTCCAGGACATGGGCATTGAATGTCATCGGCCGCTCGGCGCGTTTTACGCGTTCCCGAGCGTGGCGAAATTCGGCCTCAAATCGAAGGACTTCGCGTTGAAACTGCTTCACGAGGAAAAAGTGGCGGCGGTGCCGGGCACAGCCTTCGGCGAATGCGGCGAAGGCTTCATCCGCTGCGCCTACGCCACCAGCATGGAAAATTTGAAGGAAGCGATGGTCCGGCTGAAACGGTTTATCGGAAAACTTTGATGCGACAGAGGCGCGGACCGCCATCAAATCGTAGCAGCCGAGGTAACGAGGCTCAAAAATTCAAAAGAATGGAGCCTCCTTACGTCGGCTTCTACCAATCACAATCCCGGCTTCTCCCATTTCATTCCGTGCGCCTCGGCGACAGCGGGGTGGGTCAAGGTTCCATTCATCACGTTAATCCCACCGAGCAACGCCGGATGGAGCCGGCACGCCTCGGCCAGGCCATGGTCGGCCAACGCCTCGATATAGCGGTAGGTCACATTGGTGAGCGCCTGCGTGGCGGTGCGGGCGTAGGCGCCGGGCATGTTGGCCACGCAATAATGTGTCACTCCTTCTTCGACAAACACCGGGTCATGATGCGTGGTGGGATGCGACGTCTCGGCGCAGCCGCCCTGGTCGATGGCGATGTCCACGAACACGCTGCCGGGGCGCATCCGGCGCAGCATTTCGCGTTTGACCAGTTTGGGCGCGCGGGCGCCGGGCACCAGCACCGCGCCGATGAGCAGATCCACGCCCGGCAACAGCTCCAGCAGGTGCGATTCATTTGAATACAACGTGTGCGCCGTGTGCAGCGTAATATCGAGAAACCGCATCCGTTCCAGGTCCACTTCCAGGATGGTCACATCCGCGCCCACACCCTGGGCCATGCGCGCGGCGTTGATGCCGGCCGTGCCGCCACCGAGCACGACGACCTTGCCGGGCAGAACGCCCGGCACGCCGCCCAGCAGCACGCCGCTCCCGCCGAAATGTTTCGCCAGGAAATAACCGCCGACGAGGATGGACATGCGGCCGGCAATTTCGCTCATGGGTTCTAGCAACGGCAGCCGCCGGTTGACTTCGATGGTTTCGTAAGCCAGCGCCGTCACGCCGGATTTCATCAGCGCTTCGGTCAAAGCCCGGCCGGCGGCGAGGTGCAGGTAGGTGAACAGCAACTGGCCGGGACGGAGCAGTTCATACTCGGACGGCAACGGTTCCTTGACCTTCACCACCAGGTCCACTTTCCGGAACGGCTCGTCGTGCGAACCGGTGAGCCGGGCGCCGGCCTGCTCGTATTCGGCGTCGGGAAAACCGGCGCCGGCGCCGGCCCCGCGTTCGACAATGACTTCATGGCCGCGCTGGATCAGTTGATACGCGCCGGAAGGCAGCAATGCCACCCGATATTCCTGTTCCTTGATTTCCCTGGGGACACCGATGATCATGACCGGGATTCCTTTCCGTCGTCCTCGTCCTTCGTCCTCGTTCTCGTCCTCGATGACGGTTTGCTTTTCGAGGACGAGACTTCGGCAATTTCCTTCCTGTCCTGGGCCCGATCAACCATCGCGAGCAGCGTGACGGATGCGGCAGCCTCGCGTTCGGCTTCCTCGATGCGGACAAACTCGCCGTACACCTCCGCGCGCACCGCCTCACGCAACTGAGGATCCTGCCCGCCGCCGGAGCGCAGGGCGTGCAGAATGTGATGGGCGTTGATGGAATCCAGCGGCCGGGCCGGCACGTAGGCGGTTTCGCCACCGGCGACTTCCGCGATCAGCCGGGCGGCGAGCAACATCTGCAAAACCTGCTGCACCAGTTTGGTGGGAACGCCCAGGTCGGCCGCCATTTCCTGGGTGGTGACCGGCGGCAGCTCGCGCTGGAACCGTTGCCCGATGCAGGTCATCAGCCGGAGCGCCACGAACTCCCGGCCGCGCTGGTTCACGTTTTCGGCGAGTTTTTCCTGGAGATACGCCTTGCGGTTCTGGAACGCGTAAGCGACCTGGGCGCCGAACAGGAGAATCAGCCAGGAAAAGTAAAGCCCGATCATGAACACCGGCACCAGGCCGAGCTTCCCGTAAATCTTGCTGTTGGTCACCACGCGCGAGACGTAGAAAAACCCGAACAAATTGTTCAAATGCCACAAGGTGCCCCCCACGATGCCGCCGACCAGCGCCGCGTCGAAACGGACGCGGGTGTTCGGCACGAGTTGATAGACCAGCGCAAAGGTCAACCACAGAACCACGAGCGGCAGGAGTTGAAAGATCAGGCTGCCGACGATCGGCATCTGATGAACGACATTTTCCGCCGACCGGAAATGCGTTCCGCCGGCCAGTCCGAGCGCCCCGACCACGGCGAGCGGTCCCAGCGTGATGGTTGTCCAGTAAAGGACCGTGCGCCAGACCCAGCTGCGTCCGCGGCTGACGCCCCAGATGTCGTTGAAGGTCTCCTCGATATTCGCGAGCATGCGGATGGCGACCACGACCAGCAGCAGCATGCCGATGGTGCCGAGCGCGCCGCTGCGGGTGGATTGGACGAAATCGCGGATGTCCCGGGCCACCTCTTTTTGCGCGGCAACGACCCGCGTATCCGCCGGCGCCGGAGCGTTGGTTTCGGCCGACCCGCTGCCGGTGGCGGGCAGTTCCGCGGCCGCCGGATTGGTCGGCATCGACGCGCCCGGCTCGCCGGGATGGAGATGGACGGCGACAGGCTGGCCGTTGGTGTTCAACGTGGCCGGCGGCATGACATGGGAAACGAACCGGTCGATGCCGTCGTAGATTTTTTCTTCGCCTTCGCCTTTGAGCAGGCTGCTGGTGACGCTGATGGCGACGGCGAGCAGCGGGATGAGCGCGAGCAGCGTGGTATAGGACAGGGCGGCGGCGCGGACGGGACAGCGATTGCGCACGAAGCTGTTCCCGACGAGCACGCACAGGTGGGCAAAGCGCTCCAGCCGGTTGAGTTCCTCCTCGGCGCCGGTATGAACGCCGGTCAAAATTTTAACCAGACGTGAGTACGGCTTCAGGGCCATGCACGGGCACGCTAACACAGCGGCCCGCCAAGTCAATCAACCCGGCACGTGTGGTTGTGCCCCCTTTCTAGATGGGGCGCCTCGCGCTGCAAGGCGCCGTCGGGCCGCAGCGCAACCTGAGCCACCAAATCTGGTGAATTCCGGCGCGCCGAATCCACTTTATTGCGGCGGAAAAAATGGCAAACTGGCGGGGGGGCGTCCGTAGCTCAATTGGATAGAGCTTCTGACTTCGGATCAGAAGGTTGCAGGTTCAAGTCCTGCCGGACGCGCCAATAAGGTCCAAGGTCATAGAATTTCCCGATTCACGCCGACCCGGGGCCGGACGCATTGATCATTTGCTCCGTGTTTTCGTTTCCGGCAATGCCATCGCCGGCCGATTGGCGGCGTGTTCGTGGATCGCGGCGCCCAGCCAGGCGATGGTCCGGCCCAGGTCGCTCATGTTGCGCGCCGCCTCGTCGTCATTCATCACTTCGCCTTTTTCCCGGCCGAAACCGAGGTTCCAGTAGGTGGACCCGGGCACGATGGCGCCGGACATCAGGAACATGTGGTTGATGGTGTCGAACGCGTGGGTGCCGCCACCGCGCCGCACCGCCACCACCGCCGCGCCGATTTTTCCCCGGAACAATCCGCCGTTGGCCAGCGCCACCAGCCCCGCCCGGTCCAGCAACGCCTTCATCTCCGCGCTCACATCCGTGAAATACGTCGGCGAACCCAGGATGATCGCGTCGGCCGCCGCCATCTTTTCCATGCACCGGTTGAACCCGTCGTTCTTCTGGCTGCATTGGGAATTTTTCTGCTGGAAACAATGGTAACAGGCCTTGCAGCCGTGGACCGGCGTCCCGCCGATCTGGATGAACTCCGTTTCCCAGCCGGATGCGGCCAGCGGTTCGAGCACTTGTTTGAGCAGGATTTCGGTGTTCCCGCCTTTGCGCGGGCTTCCATTGATGGCAATCGCTTTCATAGTCCTTCGCCTCGATTTTGCCACTCCGGAAACCTGTGAGCTTTACCTCCCTTGCCGGCTTTCTTGCATTTATTGTGATTTTAAGATTTTCAACGGCCCGCAAATGCGTTAGCGCTGGGAAATCTATGGCGCATTTCCCTCAAACCAGAATTCGGCTCAGCCAGGTGGCCGGCGGCTCTCGATGGATTTCCATTTCCGGACTTTTGGCCGCGGGCCTGATCACGACCGGCACCTTTTCCCGGGCCCACGCCCAGGCTGCCGATGCCACCGTCCGCGTCGATGTCACCCCGGACCATGTACTGAACACCATCACCCCCGATACCGCCACCGGCGCCTGGATGGATGATCTGTCCAAGGACCAGGTCGACAACCTCAGCAAACCTGAAGTCATCCAGGGTGTTAAAAATCTCGGCTGGGGTTCCATCACCATGCGGAACAACAGCGAACTGCGCCTGGCCGCCTGGCACTGGAACGAAAATGGAGCGTGGAGCGAACCGGCCAAACAACGCGGGTATTACACCGGCACCGCCGACCTGGGCGCGCCGATCCATTACGGTTATTCCTATTCGCTGCCGCATCGCGATTTCATGACGAGCGGCGATTCGCCCCTCGTCGCCGGCAACCAGAGTTATTGGAAGAGCAATCCCTATCTCACCAGCCATTTCACCGGCGAAAGCGACGCGCTCCATCCGCAATGGATTGTCATCGACATGGGCAAAGCCCGGCCCGTGGACGCCATCCATATTCAATGGGTCAATCCCTACGCCGTCACTTACGTGGTGCAGTATTGGATCGGTGACAACAACGCCCTGGACTGGGACATGGGTCCCAACGGCGTGTGGCGCGCTTTTCCCTCCGGCGTCGTCACCAACGGCACCGGTGGCGACGTGCACCTGAAACTTTCCGATGAACCCGTCACCACCCGCTTCGTGCGCGTCCTGATGATGGAATCGTCCAATACCCCGGACACCCATGGCGCGCAGGACATCCGGAACTGCGTCGGCTACGCGCTCCAGACGTTGTCGATGGGCACCCTGGACACCAACGGGGCCTATTCGATCGTTTACCCGGCGAACGGGACGGAACCCGGACCGGGCCGGCCAAAGCGGGGCGGCGGCAACGGCGCGTTTCCCGGTTCCGCCGAGGACACCGGCGGCTCGTTCTGCGCCTCGTCCATCGATCCATGGCACGAAGCCGGCAACCTCATCACCGGCGGCGGCGACGAATACAACGGCATCGACAATTTTTTCACCAGCGGCCTGACGATGGGTCATCCCGCGTTGGTCCCGGTCACCGTCATCTACGGGACGCCGGAAGACGCCGCCAACGAAGTGGCGTACATTTACCAACGCGGTTATCCGGTGGCGGGAATCGAAATGGGCGAGGAATGCGACGGCAAGCACACCACCCCGGAGGATTACGGCGCGCTTTACTGCCAATGGGCCGCCGCCATCCACAAGTTGACGCCGGACGCAAAACTGGGCGGGCCGGTCTTTGAGGGCGTGGACAAGGACATCACCCTTTGGGCGGATGACCAGGGCCGGACTTCCTGGATGGCGCGGTTCATCGATTACCTGAAAGCGCACGGCCATCTCCAGGACCTTGCGTTCATGTCGTTCGAACATTATCCATTCCTCATCAACGGCTCCAGTCCGCCGTGCGAATGGGACACACTCTACGCCGAACCGGGCATCATGAAACACGTCCTGCAAATGTGGCGCGACGACGGCGTGCCGATGAGCGTGCCGCTGATCATTTCCGAAAGCGGCATCACCGCCGGCTCGGGCAAAAAGGGTTATATGGGCGTCACCGGCAATGCCATCTGGGAATGCGACGCCTTCGGTACGTTTTTCGCCCAGGGCGGCACCGCGTTTTATCGTCCGGCCATCAACAACGGCGCCGGCGGACGCCGGAACAGCGGCCCGCCCGGCGGCGGAACCTACGGCACCCCGGAATACAACCCATACACCTCCGCCCACCTCATTAACTTCGAATGGCTGCAGCACGACGCCGGTCCCAACCGGATTTTCCCCGCATCCGCCGATCTGAAAGACGCTGCCGGCCGCACGGTCATCACCAGCTACGCGGTGCATCGGCCGGACGACAACTGGTCGCTCATGCTGATCAATCACGATCTCCACGCCGCGCACCGGATCCACCTGGTCATCGATGATGCGGGCGGTGCGCCGCATCCGTTTGCCGGTCCGATCGCCCTGGTGCAATACTGCAACACGCCCGCCGAGAACAAAAACGTCACCACTACTCCCGATCCGGACGGCCTCTACACCCTGCCCGCCGGTTCCATCACGGTGATCCGCGGAAAGCTGCAGTAAATTAAATCGGAACGCCGGGCACCGGCTCGGCGTGAGTGGGTCGATTCTTCCGAGTGCCGGGACGGTACCCGGCGCTCCAGCATACCAGGATGAAGGGCTTTGACTACTGCCCGGCGAACGTGAATTTGTCCGCCGACAAATACTCGTTGGAGGACGATGCATTTTTGCCGACCGTCGTCAGCCGGATTTTGTGCGTGCCCGCGGTCGAGAAGGTCACGTTGCCGAACGTCGTGGTCGGATAGGTCTGGGTGGCGGAGTACTGGTCCAATGTGCCGCCCAACACGGTGCCGTCCACCTTGAGGTTGAGGATGCCGCGGTTGTTGTTGCCTTTCCACATCATCTGCAACGAGTAAGTCCCGGGCGGAATGCTGGGCGTGGTGAACTCGATATATTCATTGGTGGCGGTGGACGCCAGTTCGATCCAGACGCCGCCGCTGGAATTCGCATCGGTCTGCGGCAAAGCCGCTGCGCCGTTGGTCGTCCAGGCCAGGTTTTCCGCCTCAAACGCCAGCGTCGGCGCCGCTGGCGTCAGAATGAACTTGTCCGCCGACAGATAATCGCTGGACGATGATGCGTTCCGCCCCACGACAGTCAGCCGGATTTTGTGCGTGCCCGCGGTCGAGAAGGTCACGTTGCCGAACGTCGTGGTCGGATAGGTCTGGGTGGCGGAGTACTGGTCCAATGTGCCGCCCAGCACCGTGCCGTCCACCTTCAGGCTGAGAATGCCGCGGTTGTTGTTGCCCTTCCACATCATCTGCAACGAATAGGTCCCGGCCGGAACGCTCGGTGTGGTGAATTCGATGTATTCGTTGGTGGCGCTGGATGCCAGTTCGATCCAGACGCCGCCGCTGGAATTAGCGTCGGTCTGCGGCAACGCCGCCGCGCCATTGGTCGTCCAGGTCAGGCTCTCGGCTTCAAAACTGATCGCGCCATTGGTGGCGGCCGGAAGGACGTTCAACGTGACGGTGTTCGAATGCGTGAGGCCGTCGCTGGTCCCCTGAACCACCAGAGTATCGGTGCTGGCCGGGGTCGAGCCGGCGGTGGTTAGGGTGAGGGTGGAAGAGGACAGGATGGCCACCGGATTCGGATTGAAACTGGCCGTGGCGCCGGCAGGCAGGCCGGAAACGCTCAAAGTCACGTTGTCGGCGAACCCGTTGATGGTGCCGGCGGTGACGGTGTAATTGGTGGCGCTGCCGGCGGTGACCGTTTGGGACACGGGCGTGGTTGAGAGGGCAAAGTCCATCAGGCTCAGCGAAACGTTGCAATTGTGCGTCAGGGTTCCGCTGGTGCCGGTAATGGTCAGGTTGGCAGTCGTGGGTGGCGCGGAAGCCGAGCCGGTGATGGTTAAGGTGGAGGAACCCGAGCCGGTGATGCTGGCGGGATTGAATTTGGCGGTCGTGCCCGCGGGCAACCCGCTCACCGCCAGGGTCACCGTCCCGCTGAATCCGTTCAGCGCGCCGACCGTGACGGTATAATTCGCACTGCCGTTGACCGGGATGGCCTGGGTTGCGGGCGTCGCCGTGACCGAGAAATCACCCGGAGCGGAGCCCAACATGACATTCGTCGTGGCATAGTCGGAAATGGCCGTCGGGATGATCGCAGCGACGCGGTAGTAATAGGTGGTCTTCGGCGTCAAGCCGGTATTGGCATAGCTGGTGGCATCGGCAGCCACTGTCGCCACCAGGTTCCAATTCTCGTTGTCGAGCGAATTGAAAACCTTGAATCCGGTTTGGTTGGTGGAACGGATGGTCCAGCTCAGATCCGCCTCGGTGCCGGAAACGGCCGTGGCCTGTAAAGCAGTGGGCGCCGGCAACGCCAGCGACACCAACTCGTTCAACTGGGGATTGACTTCGACCAGGACGTCCTTGAATTCATCATGCACCCCGGATTGATGGCTTTGGAAGGCGAACGGACAGGGAACATTGGTGATCGTGGGATCGGCGAATTTGATGATGTGGTAGGACGAACCGCCCAGGGGACCGGCGGCGGAATCGGCCGTGCCGGTGGACTGGTTGACCAGGATTTCGCACCGGTACCAGGCGCCGGTCTGCTGGAGGTTGGGCACCTTGCCGTAGGACGTGATCAGGCCTTCGCTGTGCGGGTCGACATTTTTCCCGGGGCGATAATCCCAGGCGGAATTGTTGGGCAATTGGAACTGAATACCGCCGATGGCATCCAGATTGGTGTTGAAGCCGAAGAACAACGCACACGGCCAGTGCAAATGATTTATTTGCCGCACACTGTAGAGAACACGGTAGGAAGTATATTTGGCGCCGGTATAGACAAAACCCCGGGCGGTGCCGGACACCTGGATGGCGGCGTCGTTGGTATTGACGATGAACGAGCCCGCGGGTTTCTGGCCCCAACCGGCGAGATCCTTGCCGTCAAACACCGAATCGAGCGACGGATCAGCCTTCATTACCGTCCCCCAAAATGTCAGCAGGACGATGAGAACGCCCGGCGCAAGGCGAAGTGAAAACCGGTTTATACGTCCAACGGCAGGTGAGACCTGATTTGTTTGCATAAGTGGTTATACTTGTTATTCCCAGTGGGGTTTATGCTGAAGGTTTTGAGCTATTTCGGCGGCAAATACAATCACCCATTTGGATAGGAAGATCGGGTCGGTTTCGGGCCTGATCCAACTCTTAGCAGTGGGTGCATTTGCTTTTTCGATCGGGGGGGGAGCGTACTGGCGAGCCGGCTCGCCGGTAGCTTCGCTTCACCAAACTGACCCACTGCCCAAGTTTTCGCCGGGTTGCCAGCGCGGACGAAATCCGCCATATTTTCAGCCGTTTTCCTGCCCATCCGGTCATTTTCCCATGCATTCGTTCCGGAGGTGGGGTAGAATCATTTCATGACCCAGGGCATGTGCATGGCCCCGCCGTACTGTCCCGCCACCCGGTTTCCGTCACTGATTGGAGCCCGCCGGCGGAGTTTCTTCCGGCGATGGGCCGCGGGAGTGGCCGGGTGTCTGGCCGCGACCGCCATGGCGGCGTCCACCGATTCTCCCTGGTCGTTCCGCGTCTGGCAGTCCGACGACGGCCTGCCGAACAACAACGTGACCGGCCTGGCCCAGACGCCCGATGGTTATCTCTGGCTGGCCACGCCCACGCGCCTGGTGCGGTTTGACGGCGATCATTTTGAAAATATTTCCCGCTCCATCTTCGCCCCCGGTTCCACCGAACGGACCAGCAAACTGCTGCAAAGCGCCGACGGCGGACTGTGGCTGGCGCTGGACCATGGCCCGGTGATCTACGCGAAGGCGGGCGTCATCCACTCCTACACGAACGATTTGCCCGACCAGATCGTGGAATCGCTGACCGAGGACGGCGAGCGGGCGCTCTGGATTGTTTACCGCGGCGACCAGGTCTGCCGGCTGAAGGACGGGAAACTCACCCGGTATGGCGCGCCGGATGGTCTGCCGGCCTGGTCCCGATGTTCGCTCGCCTGCGATCGGAACGGACAATTGTGGTTCGCCAAAGGCGGTGAAATCGGCTGGTTCCATGCCGGCCGGTTCCAAAGCCGTTTTCGGCTCACCGGCCAGACCACCGTCATTCGGATCACCGCGGCCAACACGGGAGGCCTCTGGGCCTGCACCGGCTCCGAATTGACGCTTCTCGACGGGACCGGGGCGCCACAGCAGCGGTGGAATTTCCCGCCGGAAATGGCCGGAGGCGAACCGATCGTCCTGCTCGAAGGCCGCAACGGCGGCGTCTGGATCGGAACGTCAGACCGCGGCTTGTTTCACTTCGACGGTTCACGTTTCGAGACGGTTCCCACCTCGCATCACGACATTGTGAGCCTGTTGGAAGATCGCGAGGGCAACATCTGGGCCGGCACGGGCGGGGGCGGATTGAACCAGATCCAGCCGCGGGCCGTCGTCCTGGAAAACGCCGCCAGCGGACTGCCGTTTGAATCGCTGCAATCGGTTTGCGAGGACAACGCCGGGGTGCTTTGGGCGGCCACGCAAAATGGATTGCTGGTCTGCCGGAGCAACGGCGTCTGGAGCACGGTGTCGACCAACGAAAACTGGCCCGGCGGCCTGGTTACCTGCGTGACGGCGGACAAATCCGGCGCGGTCTGGGTCGGCACGCGGAGTTTGCTGTTGCACCGGCTGCAGCACGGCCGTTTCACCACCTGGCGGACGACGGACGGCCTGGCCAGCCATATTGTTCACGCTCTGCTGGTGAGCCGGGATGGCGACCTGTGGATCGGCGGCAACGCGCCGGAAAGCCTGCAGCGGCTGCGCGACGGGCACTTCCAGAATTTCGTCCTGCCCCCGCGGATCAGCGTGATCCGCGCCCTGGCCGAGGATGCCGAGGGCACTATCTGGGTCGGATCCGCCAAAGGCGCCTTGTTGCGCGTCAGCGGCAATCAACTGGTCAACACCGGCACAGAAATGACGCCCACCAATTCCATCCGGACTCTGCTGGCTTCCGCCGACGGGAGCCTGTGGATCGGCTATGCCGGCTGGGGGGTGGGATTGCTCAAGAACGGGCAGATCGCCCGAATCACCAGTGAACGGGGCTTGTTTGACGATTACGTCTCGCAAATCATCTCCGACGGCAAAGGCTGGCTGTGGTTCGGCGCGGATCACGGCATTTTCAAGGTGCGGGAGGCCGAGTTGAGCCTCGCGATCGGCACCCCGAACGCCCGAGTGCAGTCCATTCACTACGGACGCAGCGAGGGTTTGCCAAGTTTGCAGGCGAATTTCGACGAGTCGCCCAACTGCTGGCGCAGCCGCGATGGCTGTCTCTGGCTGCCAATGAGCACTGCGCTCGCCGTGGTCGATCCGCGGCGGTTTCACGAAAATCCCGAACCCTCGCCGGTGCTGCTGAAACGGGTTCTGGTCGACGACGCACCGGTGGCGTCGTACGGCGGAGTGATGCCCGTTTCGGGCGGGATTGACCTGCGGAATTCACCGGCGCCATTGCGTCTCCCGCCGGGCCATCGCCGCCTGGAATTCGATTTCACCGCCCTGAGTTTCGGCGCGCCGGAAAATATGGTTTTTCAATACCGCCTTAAAGGGTTCGACGACCGCTGGATTGAAGCCGGGACCCAGCGCAATGCCATTTACTCGCGGCTCCCGGCCGGGAACTATCAGTTTGAAGTGCGCGGCCGGAACAGCGATGGCGTCTGGAACCAGACCGATGCCACACTGGCTTTCAGTGTGGCGCCGTTTTTCTGGCAGACGTGGTGGTTCCGGCTGGCCACGGTCGGCTTGTTTACGCTGGGCGTGATTGCCGCCGTGCGCTACGTTTCCTTCCAGCGGCTGCAATCGAAGGTCCGGCAACTGGAACAGCAGGCGGCGCTGGACAAGGAACGGGGACGCATCGCCCGCGACATCCACGATCACCTGGGCGGGTCGCTGACACAGATGACGTTGCAACTGGAACTGGCGCTGCGGAACCGTGCCCGGCCGGAAAAAGCCGACCACCATGTTCAACGCAGCCTCGATACCGCCCGGCAGGTCATCAAATCCCTCGATGAAACCGTCTGGGCGGTAAATCCAGGCAACGACACGCTGCCGCATCTCATTGATTACATCGGCGAATACGCCGTGGAATTTCTGGACTGCGCGGGCATCCGCTGCCGCCTGGATTTGCCGGACGATCTGCCCGGCCGGCCGGTGGCGGCCGACGCGCGGTATCACCTCTTTCTCGCCGCCAAGGAAGCGCTCAACAATATCGTCCGCCATGCCGAAGCCACCGAAGTCCGGCTCCGGGCCAACGTCCACAACGGTTCCCTGGTGCTGGTGGTGGAGGACAACGGCCGCGGGGTGGCGCCGGCGGCCGGCAATGCGGGCGCCGACGGCCTGCGCAACATGCGCCAACGCATGGAGGAAATCGGCGGCCGATTCGAACTGGAAAGCAATGCCGGAGGCGGCACGCGGATTTCTTTTGTCTGGCCCTGGCAAAACGGCCATTGAATCTTCAACAAGTCCGGTCGCTATTGGCCGCTGGGCAGTGGCCCATTTCCAAATAAAGGCGGGGACAGCGCGCGGCGCTGTCCGGACGCCGCAGCGCGGCGTCCCACCCTGATTAAGCCGCAGCCATGGAATCCTCTTTTCCGGCCCGCCACTTGCTGTCATTATCCGCCGTCGACCAATCACCACCGTTATGACCATCACGGTTTCCATCGTGGAAGACAATCGCGGCACCCGCGAGAGCCTGGTGGAACTCTGCAATGAGACAGCCAATCTGCGCTGTGTCGGCGCCCACGCCACCGGCGAGGCGGCGGTGCGGCAGATTCCCGCCGAAAAACCGGAGGTGGCGCTGGTGGACATCAACCTGCCGGGGATGAGCGGCATCGAGTGTGTGGCCAAACTCAAGTCCCTGCTGCCGTCGCTGCAGATCCTCATGCTCACCACCTACGCGGAGACGGACCTGATTTTCAATTCCCTGCGCGCGGGGGCCAGCGGTTACCTGCTCAAGAACCGCCCGGCGGCGGAATTGATCTCGGCCATCGAGCAGGTCCAGGCCGGCGGCGCGCCGATGACCATGCAGATCGCCCGGAAACTCGTCGACCATTTCCATCGCATCCCGCAGCCGGCGTCTGAACTCGAAAAGCTCACCGGCCGGGAACAGGAAATCCTGGCGCTGCTGTCCAAGGGATTTTTGTACAAACAGATCAGCGACCAGCTGGACATTTCGGTGACCACCGTGCGGACCCATTTGAAGCACATCTACGAAAAGCTCCACGTGCAATCGCGCACGGAAGCGGCGGTCAAATTTTTGGGCGGGCAGACTGTCTGAACCCGGGGGACCGATCTCCTGTCGCCGGCGGAAAATTCCGTACCTCCTCTTAAAGGAGGATGGTTTTCAGGCTACCCCGTGTCATAATGTTTGCTGACCACTGAAGATCTTCCGGCGGAACGCCTGTCCGCTGGAGTAGTGTCGCGACCCCGGGAAGGTTTTCAGTCAGAAAAACAGGCCTGGTCGGAGGCCCCATCGAAAGAACATTATGACCGCCAAAAATTCATTCCGTTTGCTGATCCCGTTTAAAAAGTCCGGACTGCTGTTCGCCGCCGCCGTTCTGCCTTTCACCCTGCCCGCGGCCACGATCAACGTCAGCACCAGTTCGCAACTGGCTTCGGCCGCCGCCGCCGCCAACCCCGGTGACCTCATTGTCCTGGCCAATGGCAATTATTCCGGGTTCACCATGACGCGCAGCGGCAATTCGTCGTCGGCGATCACCTTTCAGGCCGCCGATGTGGGCGGTGCGGTGATCACCTCGGGCACCATCCAGCTCAACGGCTGTTCCTACGTCAACCTGGACGGCCTCAAGTTCACCACCTCCGGCGGCAGCGCGACGGTGGACGGCACCTCACGGGCGTTCGCCGTACTGCTGGACAACGCCAGCCACTGCCGCATCACCCGCGGCAACTTCGCGCTGAGCGGCGCCGCCAGCGGCACCGGCTGGATCACCCTGGGCGGCAACAGCCAGCACAATGAAATCGACCACTCCGCCTTCGGCCCGAACAGCGTCGGCGGCCATACGCATTACATTTTCCCGACCGGCAGCGCGACCATTTCCGGCGTGACCCCGCCCAGCGACCGCACGTCATGGGCGAACGGCCAGGGACCTTACAACCCCAACATCGCGCGCTATACCCAGATCGATCACAATTATTTCCATGACCAGGGTTCCGGCGACGGCGAGATCATCGTGCTGGGCGGCGTCGGCGTCTGCGGCGATTACCAGGGCACGATGAGCACCGTGGAATACAACCTGTTCGTCAATTGCAACGGCGATGCGGAAATCGTTTCCACCAAGAGCTCCACCAACACCATCCGCTACAACACCGTCATCACCTCGGCCGGCGTCTTCTCGCTGCGTTCGGGCAACAGCAGCTCGATCTACGGCAACTTTTTCCTCTGCGGCGGCACCGGCGGCGGCGTCAAAATCAACGAGATGCACCACAAGGTGTACAACAATTACATCGAGAACACCGACGGATCGAACTATCCGATCATGTGCGAAAACGGCGACCCGTACAGCTCCAGCAGCTTCGCCCATGCGCAGGTCGTCGACGCGGAAATCGAATACAACACTGTCGTAAACCCCGGCCGGCAGGTGCTCATCGGCCACGGCAGCAGCACGTTGCCGGTCACGGGTTCGTATTTCGCCAACAACATCCTCAGCGGTTCGGGCACGCTCTATTCCGAAAGCGGCGGCTCGACCACGCCGGTCAACATGACGCGCACGCAGAACATCGCCAACGGCAGCACCCCCAGCCAGTCCGGGTTTATTTCCGAAAATCCCTCGTTCACGACCGTGACGGAGAACAGCTACGGCCTGCAGAAGCTTTCCTCCGGCAGCCCGGCCATCGGCGCGGCAAATGCCGGTTACTTTTCGTATGTGACCACCGATATGGACGGCCAGACGCGCAGTTCGCCGGACATCGGGGCGGATGAATATTCGACCGGCTCGGTTTCCATCACGCCGTTGACCACGAGCAACGTCGGCCCGGCCTCGGGCGGCGGCATCAGCGGCGGCGGCGGCGGCATTGATACCAGCGCCACCTACCAGATCCAAAACGAGGCCAGCGGACTGGTTTTGAACCAGCAAGGTTCCCTGACCAACGGCTCGCCCATTACTCAATGGTCGTCATCGTCCTCTAGCCAGAATCTCCAGTGGAAATTCATTGCCACCAGCGGCGGTTATTACCAGATCAACAGCGTCAAGAGCGGCCTGGATGCGGTGGTCAAAGGCGCTTCGACCGCCAACGGCGCGGTCATTGTCCAATGGTCGTTCGGTTCCTCCGGCGACGACCAGTGGGAGCCGGTGCAAAACAGCGACGGCAGTTACACGTTTTACAACCTGCACAGCGGCCTGGTGCTCGAAGATCCCGGCTCCAGCACTTCGACCAGCACGCAGATGGATCAATGGTCCGCCAACGGCGGCAGCAATCAGAAATGGAATTTGCTGAAGCAGTAATCTCAGGGTAACGGTAAAGCGCCGCCGCGGAAACGCGGCGGCGCTTTTTTTATACCCTCCAAAGCCGGGGCGGGCGTCCGGCGGCTGTGCGGGGGCGGACATCCCCGGCCCCGGATTTTGCGGAGCGCATATCAAAAAAAGAACGGGTTGGCCAGACTCCTGGATTGCCGCAAACCCGCCACGTTTTGGAAAGAGCCGAGCCTCGGGACCAAAGCGGTGCCGCTCCCGCTTTGCGGGATTGCCACCGCAGTCCAAAACCCCCTTCCACGGCGGGAATTTCGCGAAAATGCGCACGGCATCCTGGACTGCGCCGGCAGAGCGCGAGCGACGACGGCGCTTTCCTCAGAGCGGTGATCGGTTTTTTGATATGCGCCCGGATTTTGCGTGCCCGGCCGGAACGCACTTGCGAAATGTTCCCGACGGGCCTATTGAAAGGGAAATCCACTCCGCGAATGACGTTCCGAAGACTCCTGGTGCTGACGGGTTGCCTGGCCCTGGCAACGGTTGCGGCGGCCGCCGATTTCACCTGGTCGCTCCGGCAATGGCAATCGGACGACGGTCTTCCCAACAACACGATCACCGGGCTGGCGCAGACTTCCGACGGCTATCTTTGGATTGCGTCGCCGGGGCCGCTGGTGCGTTTTGACGGCAATACCTTCGAACAAATCCTCCCGTCGCAAATTGTCCCGAACTATCGCCAGAACGCGCGGGCGATCCTCGCCGCGCGCAACGGCAGCCTGTGGATTGCCATGGCGCACGGCCCGATCTTTTGCATCGGGACCAACAACGCCGTGGAGATATTTACCAACAACCTGCCCGACCTGATCGTGCAGCGGTTCGTGGAAGACGCGGAAGCCGGCATCTGGACGGTTTATCCCAACGGCGAAATCCGACGCCTGGCCGGCGGCGGGGTCCGGGGATTTTCAACCGCCGACGGCTGGCCGGCGGGTTACGCGGGGTCGCTGGCGTGCGACGGAAAAGGACGCCTCTGGTTTGCCAAGAGCGGCGAGGTCGGGCAATTCGACCACGGTCGTTTCAAAACCCTTTTCCGGACCGGCACATCCATCGCGCAAATCGCCGGCCGCAAAAACGGAGGCGTCTGGCTCTGCAGCAGTTCGAATCTGTTTCAAGCGGACGAGGGAACCCCGCTTCGGGCCGTGGGCGCTTTGCCGGTGAAAGGCCCGGACGAGCCGACGGTTCTTTTTGAGTCGCGCGACGGCGACCTTTGGATCGGCACGGCCAACGACGGGCTGTTCCGCTATAATCCGGACGGCTTCCAGAAGGTTTCCGCGTATCCGCAAATTTTGAGCCTCGCCGAGGATGCGGAGGGGAATATCTGGGCGGGAACGGCGGGCGACGGTCTGATCCGCATTCGTCCGAGCGCGGTGAAGCTGGAAAATGAGGAGGACCAATCTCCTTTTGGCGCCGTGCGCTCCCTGTGTGAAGACACCGGGCATAACCTGTGGGCGACCACCGAACGGGGCCGGTTGATTCAACGGACGGACGGACACTGGAACCAGATTTCGAACTGGGTCGGCGGCCTGGCGTTGTGCGTGGCGGCAGATGACCAGGGCGGCGTCTGGGTCGCGGGCCGCAACGCCCTGTACCGTTGGAAAGCCGGCCAATGGGAACAACGGGAACAGAACGCGGGTTCCATGGCGGAGCGGATTTATGCCCTGACGATTGCCCGGAACGGGGACGTCTGGGTGGCCGGTTCAACGCTCCACACGCTGCGGCGGCTGCACGCCGGCGAATGGCACAGCTTCAATCTGCCGCGGAACGCCAATTACGTCCGGGCCATGGCGGAAGATGCCGCCGGAAACATCTGGATCGGCACGTCGCGCGGCACCCTGCTCCGCATCCGCGGCGATGCCGTTTTTGATGAAACGACCAATGTCTTCGGCCTGCCGATTTCCGTCCGCGGCCTGTGCGCGACCCCGGACGGCAGTCTTTGGATCGCGTGCGCCGGCGGCGGCTTGTGCTGGCTCGACCGGAACGGCCGGGCGGCGCGCCTCATGGCGGAACAGGGTTTGTACGACAATTATTTGTCGCAAGTGATTGCCGACGACCAGGGCTGGCTCTGGTTCGGATCGGACCACGGAATCTTCAAGGCGCGGCAGCAGGCGTTCGCGGACGTGGCTGCCGGGCGGACCGCCGCGATCCAGTGCATTCACTACGGCCGCAGTGCCGGCCTGCCGTCGCTGCAGGCCAATTTCGGCCACTGGCCCGATGTCCTGCGCAGCCATGACGGGCTGCTTTGGCTGCCGATGCGCACGGCGCTGGCGGTGATCGACCCGCGGAACGGGACGGAGACCTTCCGGCCGCCGCCGGCTTACCTGACGCGGGTGCGGGTGGACGGCGCGCTGGCGGCCGCCTACGGCCGGATTGTGCCGGCCCGGGCGCCCGTGGATTTGTCCGCCCCGCGGGAAATATTGCGCCTGCCGCCCCGGCACTACCGGCTGGAGTTTGATTACACCGCGATCAACTTCCGCGCGCCGGAAAACGTCAATTTCCGGTATCAACTCGAAGGATTTGACAACGGCTGGATTGAGGCGGGGGAAAAACGGACGGCCAATTATTCGCGGCTGCCGGCGGGAAATTATCACTTCCAGGTGCAGGCGCGGATGGGTGACGGCGAATGGAGTCAAGCGGCGGTGCTCCCGGTTTATGTGACCCCGTTTCTGTGGCAGACCTGGTGGTTCCGCCTCGCCCTGCTCCTCGCTTTCACCGCCGGCGTGATTGCGGCGGTGCGCTACATTTCCTTCCGGCGGTTGCGGCACCAACTGCAATGGCTCGAACGTCAAACCGCCCTGGACCGTGAGCGGGCCCGGATTGCCCGGGACATCCACGACGACCTGGGCGGCAGCCTGACCCAGATTGTGCTGTTGAGCGGACTGGGTCAGCGGGATCATTCCGACCCTAAAAAAGTCGGCGACTATCTCCAGCGCATCTCCGACACCACGCATCAGGTCATTCGCCTGCTGGACGAAGTGGTCTGGGCGGTCAACCCGCGGAACGACAATCTGCGCGACCTGTTGCGCTACCTCGGGCAGTTCGCGGTGGAATTTTTGTCCGGCGCGGGAATCAAGTGCCGGTTGAATCTGCCGGAACCGATTCCCGCCCGGCCGATTTCGGCCGACGTGCGGCATAATCTGTTCATGGCGGCCAAGGAAGCCCTCAACAACGTCGTGCGCCACGCGCGGGCCGGCGAGGTGCAGGTGTCCGCCGAAATCACCGGATCGTCGCTCCGCCTGACGATTGAAGACGACGGCCAGGGTTTCGGGCCGGCGCCGGACCCGGTGTCGGCGGACGGCCTCCGCAACATGCGGCAGCGGATGGAGGAAACGGGCGGGCATTGCGAAATCGAAAGCGTTCCCGGCAAGGGCACGCGGGTGACGTTCTGCGTGGCCGCGCCGGCACCGAATGACTTGCCGGGAGCCTGAAGCTGTGCCAATGATTTCCGGCAACGACTATGATCACTGTTTCCCTGGTGGAAGATCATCCGGGCACCCGGGAGGACCTCGTCTCCGTCATCGCCGGAGCGGAGGGAATCCGGTTTCTGGCCGCTTACGCCAACGGCGAGGAAGCGGTGCGCGGTCTGCCGTCGCAAAAACCGGATGTCGCCCTGGTGGACATCAATCTTCCCGGCATGAGCGGCATTGACTGTGTCACGCGGCTCAAAAAGCTCCTGCCCGACCTGGCGATCCTGATGCTGACCACCTATGACGAGAGCGAGTTGATTTTCAATTCGCTCCGGGCCGGTGCCCGCGGCTATCTCCTGAAAAAAATGGCGCCGGTGGAACTGGTTCCGGCCATCGAGCAGGTTTATGCCGGCGGCGCGCCGATGTCCATGCAGGTGGCCTGCAAAATCGTCGATTTCTTTCAGCAGCGGCGCCCGGCGGTTTCGGATCTGGACAAGCTGACCCGGCGCGAACAGGAAATCCTGGCCCTGCTGGCCAAAGGATTTCTATACAAGGAAATCAGCGGCCAGCTCGAAATCAGTTTCAGCACGGTGCGCGCCCATCTGCGGAACATTTACGAAAAACTTCATGTCCAGTCGCGCACGCAGGCCACGGCCAAATATCTGGGATCAGGATAAAATTTTTGGCCGGCCGGGCGGGGTGTCCGGATCACCGGAACGGGGAAATCGCCAATAAACACAGGCATTCCCGGCGATCCGGTTGGCCAGGTTGAAATGGCCTAGGCATAAATACGTGTTGAAGGCCGGACCATTTCTGCCAAAGTCGCCCTCAATTACCCAGTCGCGGTCCACCTCGGCGGATTTGTCGCCGACAGGAGGTTCCGAAAGGGGAAATGCCGCATCACAACATCCCGGATATGAAAAAAATCTCCCGTTTGATTCTCGTCATTTTCTTTTGTCTGCCCGGCGCGCCGGGCTTCGGCGCTTCGGCCCAATGGGTGCATTACGACGCCAACGGCAACCTCGTCTATTTCTCGGACGATCTGGGCAACCGCCTTGCCGATTTTTCCTACGCCGGTTATCACGGCGGCGGCGTGGCGCTGCCCGTTCTGACGGTGAAACAGACGGTCACGCCTTCGGGCGGCGATGACACCGCCAGCATCCAGAGCGCCATCAATGCCGTCGCCGCGTTGACGCCGGACGCCAACGGTTTCCGCGGCGCGGTGCTGTTGAAGGCCGGTAATTACAATATTTCCGGCCGCATCAACGTCAACGCCAATGGCATCGTCCTGCGCGGCGAAGGCAATACCACCAGCGGTACCGTGCTGAAGGTATCCAAGGCTTCCGCCGAAGTCATCTACGTGGCGGGTTCCGGCGGGCGTACGCTCACCGGCTCGTCCGTCAGCATCACCGACACCTACGTTCCGCTCGCCGCCACCACCGTCACGGTCAGCAGCGCTTCCGGCTTCGCCGTCGGCGACCAGATCGCCATCAACCGGCCCTGGACCCAATCCTGGATCGACGCCATCGGCATGAACGGCATCTGGAGCCCCAACAGCGGCATTTATTTCGAACGTACGGTCACCGCCGTCACCGGCAACCAGATTTCCTTCGACGTTCCCCTGGGCAACCCGATCGAGCAAAAATTCGTCACCGGCAACGTGCAACATTACACCGACACCGGCCGGGTGCAGGAATGCGGCGTCGAAAATCTTTACGTGCTCTGCACCGACACCAACGCCGTCGGCGGCGCCCGCGCCGTCCTGCTCGACAACTGCAGGAACTGCTGGACCCACGACGTCACCTGCGACACGTTCAACAACGGCTTCAGCATGTCGCCCAATTCCAAATATTGCACCATCCAGGACTGCGTCTACGCCAACGGCCAGGGCGGCGGTTCCGCGCGGCCGGGCTGCTACAACATCGAAGGTGAAATGTGCCTGTACCAGCGTTGCAGCACCACCGGCATCCACCCCGTTGGCGACGGTTCCTGGATCCTGACCACCCAGTCCGACACGGCCGGGCCCGACGTCTTTTTCCGATTAGACTCCTACAGCGACCATACCGCCGCCCAGTTGCACGCGCGCTGGGCCGCCAGCCAGCTGATCGACAACCTGGGCGGCTCCTCGATCAGCAGCGTGTCCATTCAGAATCTTGGCACCGGCGGCAACGGCCACGGCTGGACCGCCGGTTACAGCATCGCGTACAATTGCCGCTGTTCGTTCAGCGTCGAAGAACCCACCGTGGACCATCACTACAACTGGATCATCGGCGGCATCGGAACGGTCAATCCGCCGGGCAACCACACGAATACCGGTCCGGGAACCTATGACGCCACCAATGTCATCGTGACGCCCGGCAGCCTTTACCTGGCCCAATTGAAAGCCCGCCTCGGTTCCGCCGCGGTGGAAAATATTGGCTACCAGCTCTTCGGCATTTCCGCCTCGCCCGGTTCGCAGACGGTGACCGCCGCCGGCAACGCCACGTTCACCGTGAGCGTCAGCGACACCAACAACCTTCAGACCCGTGTCACCCTGGGCGCGTCGGGACTGCCCGCCGGCGCCACCGCCGGTTTCAGCCCGTCCACCGTCATCGGCAGCGGCACGTCCACGCTCACCGTTTCCACCTCGGCCTCCACCCCCGCCGGCAGCTACACCATCACCGTCAACGGCACCTGCGGCAATGTCACCCACACCGCCACGGTTACACTCGTCGTCAATAACTTTTCACTCTCCGCCACGCCATCGGCGCAGACGGTGACAGCGGGCAATGGCACCAGCTGCACCGCCACCGTCAGCGCGCAAAACGGTTTCAACGGAACGGTCAGCTTCACGGTCAGCGGTTTGCCGGCCGGTGCGACCGCGGGTTTCAATCCGACTTCCGTGACCGGTTCAGGTTCGTCCACGCTCAGTGTCAGTACCACCACGGGGACGGCGGGCGGGACGTACCCGCTGACCATCACCGGCACCAGCGGCAGCCTGGTTCAAACCACTGCCGTCAGCCTGACGATCAATGCGCCGCCGCCGCCGGATTTCTCGCTTTCCGCCGCGCCGAGCAGCCTGACCATCACCCAGGGCAATAACGGCGCCAGCACCATCACCGTCAATCCCCTCAACGGCTTCAACGGCAGCGTCAGCCTGTCCGCTTCGGGATTGCCTTCCGGCGTCACCGCCGCGTTCAATCCCTCCAGCACCGCCAGCACCAGCACCTTGACATTGACCGCCGGCAGTTCGGCGGCGACCGGCCCGGCCACGGTGACCGTTGCCGGCACCAGCGGTTCCCTGCAACACACCACCACCCTCAGCCTGACGGTCAACGCCGCGACCGGCGGCCTGCCGGCGGGCTGGACGGATGTAGATGTCGGGGCGGTGGGGTTGGCCGGCAACGCCGCTTACCACAACGGCACCTTCACCGTTTCCGGCAGCGGCAGCGACATCTGGACCACCGGTGACCAGTTCAACTATGCCTACCAATCCGCCGCCGGCGACACCACGATCATCGCCCGCGTCGTTTCCGAAAACGGCACGCAATCCTACGCCAAGGCCGGCGTGATGATCCGCGAGAGTGTGGCGACCAACGCGGTCGAAGCCTCGATCCTGCTCACGCCGACCAATGGCGTGGCCATGGAAGTGCGGCCGGCGACCGGCGCCAGCTCGCTCAATCTGAGCGGCTGGGTCAAGGGACCGAAACCGCCGCAGTGGGTAAAGCTGGTGCGCGCCGGCAACACCTTCACCGCCTCGTATTCGGCGGACGGCTCGACCTGGACTCAGATCGCCAGCACCAATGTCACCATGGCCAGCAGCGCCACGGCCGGTCTGGCGGTTTCGGCGCATGACAACACGTCCTTGAACACCGCCACCTTTGACAACGTCAGCATCACCGGCGGCAGCCTCAACCTGGCCGGCGTCTACCAGATCCAGAACCTGGCCAGCGGACTGGTCCTGAACAATCAGGGTTCGCTGACCAACGGCTCGGCCATCACCCAATGGACCGTCACCACCAGTTCGAACCTCGACTGGCAGTTCATCGCCACCAGCAACGGCTATTATCAAATCAACAGCTGCAAGAGCGCGCTGGACGCCGCGGTGCAGGGCGCTTCCACCGCCAACGGCGCGGGCATCGTTCAATGGGCGTTCGGCTCGACCGGCAACGATCAGTGGCAGCCGGTGCTGAACAATGACGGAACCTACACGTTCTTCAACCTGCACAGCGGGCTGGTGCTGGAGGATCCCGGCTCGAGCACCAACAAGGCCACCCAGATGGACCAATGGTCGTCCACTGGCGGCAGCAACCAGAAATGGAACCTGCTGAAGCAATGATCTCGGGTAACGGCAGGTGCCGTCGCGGAAACGCGGCGGCGCCTTTTGGCTTCCGGTGCCGGCCGGAACGGGCATCAGCCAAAAGGCCGACTATCGGACCGTGCGGGCAACTGGTACACAGGTTTCACCGCCTCAATCAGAGCCACGCCGGTTCTGCGTTGCAGCCGGGATTTTCCCTGAAATACGAACAAACCTGACAATCATGAAACTGCCTTCCCTCAAAATGCTAGCCTTGGGCCTGCTGCTGGCCACGGGCGCTCAGAACTCCTTCGCGTCGTTCAAGGTCATCGGCTATTTCCCCTCGTGGCAAGGGTCCGTCAGCGCGATCCAGTTCAGCAAAGTCACCCACATCAACTATGCCTTTCTGCTGCCCAACGCCAACGGCAGCCTGCAGGCGATCGACAACGCCTCCAAGCTGCAAAGCCTGGTCTCCTCCGGACACTCCGCGGGCGTGAAAGTCTGCATCTCCGTCGGCGGCTGGAACAACGGCGACGACAGCGCCTTTGTGTCGCTGGCCGGCAATTCCACTTACCGCACCGCCTTCGTCAACAACCTGGTCAACTTCGTCAACCAATATGGATTGGACGGCGTGGACATCGACTGGGAATACCCGGACAGCAGCACCCAGAACAACTACGCCACGCTGATGTCGCAACTGGCCAGCGCCATGCACAGCCGCGGCAAACTGCTGACCGCCGCGGTCATCGCCTCCGGTTCGACCGGCGATTCCATTTTGAGCAGCGTGTTCAGTTCCGTCGACTGGCTGAACATCATGGATTATGACAACACCGGCGGCGTCGGCCAATCGACCTATCAGTCGGCGATCGATTCGTTCAATTACTGGGTGAGCACCCGGGGGTTGACGGCCTCGAAGGCCATGTTGGGCGTGCCGTTTTACAGTGATCCGTCCGACTATGCCTTTTGGGACCTGCTGCAGCTGGGCGCCAGTCCCACGGCGGACAGCTGGAATGGCGAAGGCTACAACGGGATTCCCACCATCCAGCAAAAGACCAGCCTCGCTCTGTCCCGCGGCGGCGGCATCATGATCTGGGAACTGTCCGAGGATGCCACCGGTGCGAACTCGTTGCTTTCGGCGATTTACAATGTCATCCAGGGCAACAGCGGCGGCAGCTTTTCGGGCTATTACAAACTCGTGGACCGCAACAGCGGCAAAGTTCCCGCCGTCCAGAACGCCGCCACCACCAACGGCGCCGCGGTGATTCTCTGGAGCTTTGGCACCGCCCAGAACGACCAGTGGCAGTTCGTCGCGACGGACAGCGGTTATTACAAACTGCTCAACCGCAAGAGCGGCCTGTCCCTGGCCGTGCAAGGCGCTTCCACGGCCGATGGCGCGACGATCATCCAGTGGACCTTCGGCTCGGCGCAGAACGACCAGTGGAAACCGGTCAGCGTCGGCAGCGGCTATTACAACCTGCAGAACCGTCACAGCGCTTTGTTGCTGGACGTGAAGGGTGCCGGCACCGCCAACGGGACGCCGTTTGACCAATATCATTCCAACGGCGGAAACAATCAGCAGTTCCAGATCATCAGCACACCCTGATTCTGGCTGCAAACCCAACGCCGTCGCGGAAACGCGGCGGCGTATTTGGCCTAGCGCCGGACCCGGTTCGGGACGGCCCGGCCGATCGACCATTTTGGTTCAGTATGACGGCCAAGCGCCGCTGCAGAAATGTGGCGGCGCTTTTTTAGCGTGGGCCGGTCAGGGATGGCTCAGTGCTTCGCGGAACTGCTGGATGCCTTCGAGTTCCTGCAAGGCGCGTTCGCGGAGCGGGTCGGGAAAGTTTTTCACCCAGTCGGCCGCCGCCACCAGATTTTGATTTCCCCATTGATGCACCACGGCCATTACCGCCTCATCCTGCACCGGGCCCGGCGGAATTTGTTCGAGAATCAGACCGGCGGCATTCACGGGATCGCTCTGGGACAGCACAAAAGCGGCCCGCTGAAAGAGTTGATCGCGTTGGCTGCCGGCGGGCAGGTTGTTGGCCCAGACCAGCGCCGACGGCAGGTCACTTCCGGCCCATTGCTGCACCAGGTTTTCGATGACGGCATCCGGTTCCTGCAGGGCCTGGGCCATTTCCAGGGCATGAGCCGGATCCTTCCGGGCGGCGCCGAAGCACACCGCCTGCAGGGCGTCATCGCGTTCATCTCCGGGCGTCATCGCCTGGACCCAGGCCAGGGCACCTTCCGGGTCCGTGGCCGCCCAGTCGCGCAAACGGCTCATCAACGCCTGCCGCTTTTCCAGCCGCGTCCGCAAATCGTCGGCATGGTTGGTCGGAACTTCGGCCACAGGCGTCACGACAGCATTGGAACCAACATCGTTCTGAACTCTTTGAACCGGGACGGGCATGGGCGGGAAAACGGGCACGTTGGCCGCGACAGGTTGAGCCGGCTGAGCCGCCGCCGCGGGCTCGGTATGGGACGGACGATGGCCCCGGACAGCGATGGCCAACAAGGCCGCCACCAGCAACGCGCCGACATAAAAAAGCGTCGTCCCCTTCATGAAAGCGTGTGGGTTATTTTCGCACAAAATGAAGACTCCGGCAAGTCCATCCGGCCGATGGTAGCATCTGAATTTGATATCGGCTTTGGCAGAATTGAACGGTAGGGCGGCGCTGCGGCGCCGCCGGGCCGAGCGGCAGCTCGGCCCTACCAGCCACTGCCCGGTCCCCATCGAATGCCTTACAACTTCAGGCGAACACCGACGCGATTCAGGCCGACGGTTGCCAGCAGCAGCAGCCCTGCCCAGGCGATGGAACACGCCATGGCCGGCAGGAGACCGGTTTCCTCCAGCCCGCCCAGATGGAATGGATTCGGCAACATTTCGGAGAGGAGATAGGCGAGCAGTACATTGCTGCCGGCGGCCGCCAGCGGCCGGGCCACAATTTTAACCGACGCAACATCGCAGAGATAATAAAACCCCAGCCAAAGCGCCGCAGTAATCGCGCAGGACCAGAGGCACCAGGACGGCGTCGCGTTGTTTTTGCTGATGCCATAGAGACCGCTGAGCAGCAGCGCGCCGGCGGCGCATCCGGCAACCATCAGCAGCGTGAAACTCAGGCGCGCCCGGTTCGTCCGCATTTCCGGCGCCACCAAAATTGAGGCCAACAGCAGGCCGGCGACGGCGATGGCCGGATGGGCTCCGAGCATTTCCCCGATGCCGACGAAGTGACTGAGCGGGAAATTCTCGAAGAGACCGCTTTTGTCCGCGGGATACAGGCAGAGCAACAGGATCAGGCAGCCGAGCAGCGCGGTGCGGTTGGCGCGGAACAGCAGGAAGACGACTGAAGCGACCAGGTACGACCAGCCGATGAGGCCGAGGATGCCGTACCAGCTGGTGTGGATGGAAAACGGCGACAGCGTGATGATCGCCTGGTCGTGCCGGCCATGAAAGGTAAACGCGCAATAGATCATGCCGGCGAAGCCGATCCCGCGCAGGCCCAGGCTGAATTTTTTCCAGAACCTCTCCCGGCCCGGGCCGGCTGACGGTGGTGATATGGTGCAGAAGGCGAAGATGGCCGACAGGAACATCGTGTAACTCCACAGTTCCGGCGACCAATCGGGAGTCCCGCGCGCGGCGGATTCGCCGTTCACCATCAGAATGCCGATCGCCAGCAGGGCCAGCGTGCGGGCAACGATGTGTCCGGCAATTTTCCAGAGCGGTTCCCCCCGGGCAATCCGCGAGCCAAGCGCGAATGGAATCGACATGCCCACGATGAAGACAAACGCCGGAAAAACCACGTCGACAAACGTCATGCCGCTGCCGCCGTGGTGGCGGTCGCTGAAGTGAACCATCCAGTCGGGGATCAGGCGATGCGGTGCGCCGGCAATGTCGTTCACGTAAATCATCGTAAACATGACCAGCCCGCGAAGTGCATCGATCGACAGGATGCGGGTGGCGGGTGGCGGCTGAACAGGAGCGGTGGGATCAGACACAGCGGTGGGCATGGATGCAGCTTGCCGGGAACGCGTCCCGCCGGCAAACGAATTTCAGATGAAGTACGTTTTCCAGAGGTAGGGACAGCGCGCTGCGCTGTCCGGACGCCACAGCGCGGCGTCCCTACCTTTAAAAAGCGGCGCGGGTGGCGGACGGGGACGGGGCTTCCTCCCGGGCGAGGATCCGGGCCAGGTAATTCAACTCCTCGGATTCCGGATCCAGTTGGAGGCCGCGCGCCAGGATGGCCCTGGCCTCCGCCGGGTTTCCCAGGCGCAAACCGACTTCGGCCGCCAGGTAGGCATAATAACCGGCCGACCAGCCGTCGTTCTGCCGGCTGTAACTGGTCACCGAATCGAGGATGTTTTTTATTTCCTCAACGGCCGCCGCCCGGTTGGCCGGAGAATTTTCCAGTTCCGCCTCCGCATCGGCCAGGCGGCGAAAAACTTCCGGAGCGTTGGGCGGGTCATAGACCACCACGTCATTGGTTCCGCGAAAAATGCACGGCACCGACCGCAGTTGAAAATCGGACAGCAGGGTCCCTTCAACCCGGGCGCGGACGAATTGTTGCAGGCCCGGGTCCACCGACGGGAACTCGCCAAAAATGGCTTTCAGGTCGTCGTCGCCCAACTGAGCCAGCGCGCGATTTTTTTCCGGCGGAGCGATATTCGACTGCCAGGTGCGCTCGTCAAAGCGTTGCAGGCGCTGGGCCTGCCGGCCGGTGTAGATGTACATGGCGCGGGGCGCCGCGTATTCCAACACGGGAAAGAAATCGCGCTGAACCGGACCTGGGCCGGGCACGGCGGGCGCGGTCGCCTGCGAAGCCAGTTGCCGGGCGAGAAGGGTCTCGGGCCTTTTCAGGCCGATGGCTTCCAGGTCGTGACGCGGTCCGGCCAGTTCAAAAGCGTGCCGGTAAACTTCCGGGCCGGAATTCCAGGGACGATCCGAGCCGAGCAGGATGATATCGCCGCCGCCGACGTCCCAGATTTCCATCGCCGGAAACACCTTCGCGAACGTGCGCAGGACCAGGTCGAACGTGGCATCGTCCACTTCATAAGTGTGGAACCACTGGGTCATGATGCCGCCCGGTTTCAGGCGGCCGGCGGCCAGTTGGTAGAATTCCAGGCTGAAGACGCTGCCCACGTTGACCATCCAGGGATTGGACGGCTCGGAGATGATGGCATCGTAGGTTTGCGGGCTTAACTTGAGGACGGTCCGCGCATCTTCGTGAAAAACGCGGACGCGGTTGTTGGTCAGCACGCCCTGGTTCCACGGTTCAAACAGCCGGGCGGCGCGCAGCACCGGCCCGCAATTCTCCGCAATGGTCAGGTGCTCGATGGGCCAGCCCAACGTCGTGCCCGCCGTGATGCCGCTGCCCATGCCGAAGCAGAAAACATCCCGGGCACCCGGCTTCATGATCAACGGCAGCTGCCCGAGTAGAATTTGCGTCGATAAATCGCCGTGTGACGAGGCGTCGCCCTTGCCGTTGATGCGCAGAACCAGCTCGGAATCGGGAGCCCCGAGATTATCGCGCTCGACAGAAACCGTCGCGTCGGCGGCATCCTCATAAAACAACAGGCGGGTCAGCCGGGCGCGCTCGGAAATGGGGACCAGCGGCTCGGTTTCGTGGACGCGAAAGACGCCGGCGCTCAGGGCGTACTGCCAGTCCGCGCCGCTTTGACTGGAAACCCAGAGCAGCCCCGCACCCACCACCGCCGCCGCCACCATCCCGGCCCTTTGCCGCCGGACCCGGGCGGTGACCAGGGCGGCGCCGGTGGAAACGAGCGCCAACGCGGTGAACGAACCGCGCAGGCCGATCTGCGGCATGAGCACAAAGCCGGTCAACAGCACGCCCGCCACTGCTCCCAGCGTGTTCCAGGTCAGCAACCGGCCGACCCGGTCGCCGAGCCGGCCGGAGGTTTCCGAAACGATGCGGATCCAGAGCGGCAGGGTGGCGCCCAGGGCCGCCGCCGGCAAACCCAGCACCGCCAGTGACATTACCGAAATAAAAATCTGATGCAGATACCAGCCCATGATATTTTCGCTCAGGCCGCTGCGGACGTGGCGATAGGCTTCGACCAGGTTGACGAAATTGAACACGACCAGACCCATGAAAATCGCGGCACCCGACAGCAGGAAAACGGTTGCGCTGTCCTTCGACCAGCGGCTGAAGCGCGGCGAGGCAATGACCGCGCTGCCGAGGCCGATGCCCAGGATGAAGGCCATCAGCACAATCGCGAAGGCCTGGAGCGAAGAGCCGACGATCAGCACCAGGCAACGCGAAGCCAGCACCTCCAGGCCCATCGAAACGCCGCCGGTTAGCGCCACCACCAGGCAACCCCAGCGCAGCACCCGCGCCCCCGCCGGCGCATCCACGGCCAGGTCGGAATGAGACCCGGCCGGAGCCGGTTTTTTTCCTTTCGGCACGAGCGGAGCGGATTTCCGTCCGTTGCGATGAATGGCCACGGCCAGAATGCCGATGAGCAGGTTGACACCGGCAGCCAGGTTCATCGTCAGAGGCATTCCCAGAGCGGGAACGAGGACAAAGCCGGCCAGGCCGGCGCCGCAAACGGCGCCGAGGCTGTTGACGGAATAGAACCGGGCGGAGCGGCGCCCGGCCTCGGCGGTATTTTTTTGAAGCCAGGCCGCGAGGATCGGCAACGTACCGCCCATCAGGACGGTCGGCACCCCGAGGAGCACCATGCTGACCAAACCTTTGAGCAACAGCAGCCCGCCGCTGTGGCCTAACAGTCCGGTTCCCGTCATCACGAACAGCGTGTCGGCCACCCGGTAAAAAATGGAAAAGCCCAGGGCATAAAATCCGACGGCCATTTCAATGCCGCCATAGATTCCGAGCGGGCCGCGGGCCTGATCGGCGTAACGGCTGAACAGTTTGTTTCCGGCCGCGAGCCCGCCCATGAACACGGCGAGCACCACGGTTTGCGCCTGGATGGTGCTGCCGAAGAGGAGTGCGAGATATTTCGACCAGAGCACCTCATAAACCAGCGCGGTCGCTCCGGAGCAAAAAAACAGAAATAAGATCACGGAGTTTTTGGCGGTTCGGATTTAATCCAGGGACCGGAACCGAGGGTGGGATCAATGCCGGTGGTTTGCTCCGCCAGATTCGACGGCTGGCCGTAGAAAAAGGGACGGACGCGAAACGTGAATCGGGTTTTGTTGGGAAAATTGTAGGTGGTGAGAGTCGTCGCGTGCGGTTCGAAAAAGGCGGAGACCACGAAGTCCTTGCTCCATTCCGGCTTGATCTCGAGCAGGTAGCCGTCGGCGTCGCTGGCGTGGTCCACCCAATCCAGTTTGACGCCGGCGGGCGGAATCAGCGTTGCCCGCAAGCCGGTCGGCGCACCGGCTGCGAACGTGGACAGGGAACGGAGGGAAACTTTGGCGCCGGTGGCCGGCGAATTGGTGTCGGCGATTTCCGCCTCGCTCGGAGGCTGTTGCGGACCTTCCTTGCCGGTGGTGACTTCCGCGGTGTTGGAAGCCGGGCCGAAATACGGGCGGACGCGGAAGACAAACCGGGTTTGGGGCAGCAAATGCGGGTGGCGATAACGGGTGGAACCCGGCGGCAACGCGGTGATGATGACAAATTCATTGTTGGCTTCCGGGCTGTATTCGACAAAGTAACCGGCTTCGGCGGTGGCGTTGTCCTTCCATTTCAGGTCGATGTCGATGGGATCGGCAAGTTTGGCCGTCAGCTGTGTCGGCGTGGCGAACGCTGTGTCGGCCGACGGCGCGGAGGTTTTGCAACCGGCCAGGCCAATGGCCGCAAGTGTCAGAGCGGCCAGGTACAATCGCAGATTTTTCATTGGATTTTTTCCGCTATGTTTGTGCTGATGTCCTGATTGGGAACCTTGCCGGTGACGATTTTGTGAGACTGGACGAACTCGGAAAAGACACTGTTGGTTTTCCCGCTGTAACTCAAGTCGCAGATGAACCCCATCGGATAACCGCCCGAATCGCGCACCCCGCTCAACGGGGTGACATCATGGGTCTCGGTATTGATGGTCAACACGGCGCCGGCCGGTGCCACGTCGAGAATCACGACGTCGCCCAGGCCGTCGTTGGCAACATGCTCATAGGTCTGGCCGATGTTTTTCGAGGCGATTTCAGCCGGCAATTCCTTCGGACCGAAATTCCGGTTGTCCGCCCGGGTGCCGATGTATTTGTAATCCGGCTCGTGGCTGAAGAAAAAGATGTAGAGATCCACTTTGGTCCGGTACCGCTGGCCGAACAGAAACGCGTAATGGGCGTCTGAATGCGGAGCGATCCCGGGTCCGGCGGCCGGGTCCGGCACATTCGTTTTGCAACCGGCCGACCACCAACCCAGCAGCGCCAGGACGGCGGCGATCCATGTTGAACGGAAGCGATGGAACATTCCAGGGTTGTATCAGAAAATTTATCGGAAGAAAAATCAAAACTGTTGTCCCGACAAAAAATCCGGCCTGCCTGAACGAAGCAGACCGGAATTTTTGAAAGGAACCGGGGGACTATTTCACCCAGAAGGTGATGCTCTTGTATTTCGACTGGGATTTTCCGCCGGTGGGGATGCCGTTGTTATAAACGCCGTTCTTGAAGTACCACATCCGGTCGGAGGTGGGATAGGAACGGGTCACTTTTTGCGAGCCGTTAATGTAAGCCCGGGCGTCGCCGTTGGCGGGATTGAACAGCGTGTTCAGGCGGAACCAGGTATTGGCCATGCCGGTGGCGAAAACGCTGCCGTTGTCGTTGCGCAAGGTCCCGGGAGCGGCCACCTGGATGTAGATGGCTTCGCCGCCGGTGTCGCTCTTGATTTGTTGAATGCAGGTTTTCTGCGTGCCGGTACTGAACCAGGCCGTGCCCTGGAACTGATTGTAATGGGTTTGCTTCGGCCAGTTGGCCCAACGCATTTCCACGCGTTGTTCGCCGGCGCAGACGGTGCAGGTATAGACGCCGCCGGACGACGAAAAGCTGCCGCAGCCGCTCGTGCGGTTCTGTACCTTGTAGCTGCTGGAGTATTGCGTGTAACCGGAGGTTTGGGCCTGGGCGCAAATGGCCGCCAGCGCAAGAGCGCCAATACAGGCCGGTATTAACTTACGTTTCATGTTATCCTTCACTGTGTGTTTTTGGGTTGATCCCCGCATAAAGCAGCCGCACTCGGCGCACTCCCTGCTGCCTGAAAAGGGGATTGTTAATTTATAACAGAAATCAGGCGGCCGGCTATTACCCATAAAGGTGAGGAGAAACAAAAATCCAGCCGGCTCTCCCGACGAGGGCCGGCTGGAAATGTCGGGTCAGACGCGGGTTATTTCACCCAGAAGCTGATGCTCTTGTACCAGTCCGTGGACATATGGCCGGTCGGAATGCCGTTGTTGTAAACGCCATCCTTGAAGTACCATTGCCGGTCGGAGGTGGGATACGAACGGGTCACTTTCTGCGAACCGTTGATATAAGCCCGGGCGTCGCCGTTGGCGGGATTGAACAGCGTGTTCAGGCGGAACCAGGTGTTGGCCATGCCGGAAGCGAACGTGCTGCCGTTGTCGTTGCGCAACGTACCGGGACTGGCCACCTGGATGTAGATGGCTTCACCGCCGGTATTGCTCTTGATCTGTTGAATCGCAGTTTTTTGGGTGTCGGAGCTGAACATGACCGTGCCCTGGAACTGGTTGTAATGGGTCTGTTTCGGCCAGTTGTCCCAGCGCATTTCCACGCGGCTTTCGCCGGCGCATACCCACATTTTATATTCGCCGCCGCCCAGATTGGAGAATCCGCCGCAGCCGCTCGTCCAGTTCTGCACCGTGTAACTGCTGGAGTATTGTGTATAACCGGACGTTTGTGCCTGGGCGTTCGACAGGCTCAACGCCAGAACGCAGACTCCAATTGCCGGAACCACTTTGTTCATTATTTGTTTCATTTTTTCGGTTACTGTTGTTGTTAGGGCCGCCGCCGCAGGGCGGCGCAGCCGTTGTCCTTTTTTCCCTGTTGCACACCGATCACTGAAACTGCTGGCGGCGGGCGCCAGTCCAGATTCTCTGATCGTAGCGGCGTATCACTGCCGGTGCCGCCGCCTGCACCCCAGAACCCGGCCGCCATGACTTTAATAAATCATAGCTGCCGGGGCCCAAATCCATTGGGATCATTGAACCGTTCCCGGCCAACCGATTCCCTTCGGTTCCGATGGGCTGGCCGGGCAGGTCTCCTTAAAAAGCTTATTGCGGCACGAGCGTGAACTTGTCCGCCGACAGCAAATAACCGCTGGACGAACTGTTCTTGCCGTTGACCGTCAGGCGAATCTTGTGCGTCGCCGAGGTGGTAAAGGTCACGTTGCCAAACGTGGTGGTCGGGTAGGTCTGGGTGGACGAGTACTGGTCCAGCGTGCTGCCCAGCGCCGTGCCGTCCACCGACAGGCTCAACTTGCCGCGGGTGGTGTTGCCTTTCCATTCCATCTGCAATGAATAAGTGCCGGGGGCGATGGCGGTCGGCGTCGTGAATTCCATCCACTGGCCGGTGCCGGTGGCCTGCAATTCAATCCATTTGCCGCCGCTGGAATTGGCGTCGGTCTGGACGGAGGTGCCCACGCCGCTGTTGCTCACCGGGGCATTTTCGGCCTCAAACGCGACATTGCCGGTGGATTTGACCCAGCTCTTGATGTTTTTGAACCAGGCGGTGGACTTGCCGCCGGTCGGCAGGCCGTTGTTGTAACAGCCGTTCTTGAAATACCATTGCCGGTCGGTGGTCGGATAACTGCGCGTGACCTGCAACGAACCGTTGATATAAGCGCTGGCATTGCCGTTCACCGGGTTGAAAATGGAATTGATATGGAACCACGTGTTGGCCAATCCGGTCATGAAGACGCTGCCGTTGTCATTCCGCAAAGTGCCGGGGGTCTGCACCTGGAGATAGATCACCTCGCCGCCGGTGTTGCTCTTGATCTGATGAATCGCCGTGTCCTGGGTGTTGCCGTCGAACATCGCATCGCACTCGAACTGGTTGTCGGTGTTCTGGTTCGGCCAGTTGGCCCAGCGCATCTCGACCCGGCTTTCGCCGGCGCAGACCACCGTTTCGTACTCGCCGCCGCCGAGGTCGTAAAAATTGCCGCAACCGTTCGTCCAGATCTGGGCGTTGAAGGTGTTGGCGTATTGGGTGAAGCCGTCGGTGGGCGACGCCTGCGTTCGGGCGGCGCCCATAAAAACAAGGGTGGTGATCCCGGCAAGAACAACTGCTCCGGCGAGTGTGACTTTCATGGATGGTTATCTTTGGTTTGTGGTTGATTGTTGATGAAGGACGGTCGATCAAATTTATTGCGGTACGAGCGTGAACTTGTCCGCCGAAAGCCAGTAGTTGCTGGACGATGCGTTCTTGCCGACAACCGTCAGCCGGACCAGGTGATTGCCCGCGCCCAACGTCACATTGCCGAACGTGGTGGTCGGATAGGTCTGCGTCGCCGAATACTGGTCCAGATTGCTCCCCAGCGTGGCGCCGTCCACCGACAGGCTCAGGATGCCGCGGCTGTTGTTCCCCTTCCATTCCATCTGCAGCTGGTAGGTGCCGGCGGGAACGTTCGGCAGAGTGAACTCGATGTACGGACCGGTCGCGGTGGCTTCCAGGGCGATCCACTCACCGCCGCTGGAATTGCTGTCGGTCTGCAAGGCCGCCGCGGCGCCGTTGGTCGTGTACGCCAGGCTTTCCGCTTCGAAATTCAAGGTCTGAACCACCGGCACCAGGATGAATTTGTCCGCCGAGAGCCAGTCACTGCTGGAGGAGGCGTTCTTGCCGGTCACCGTCAACCGGACGGTATGGTTGCCGGCGCCCAGGGTTACCGTCCCGAACGTCGTGGTGGGATAGGTTTGGGTGGCGGAATACTGGTCCAGGTTGCTGCCGAGCGTCGCGCCGTCCACCGACAGGCTCAGGATGCCGCGCGAGGTGTTCCCCTTCCACATCATTTGCAGTTGATAGGTGCCGGCCGGAACGTTCGGGAGGGTAAACTGAATGTACGGTCCGGTCTGGGTGGCTTCCAGGGCAATCCACTCGCCGCCGCTGGAATTGGCATCCGTCTGCAGGGCCGCGGCAGCGCCGTTGGTCGTGTAGGCCAGGCTCTCCGCTTCATAGGAGGTGTTGGTCGAGACCGAAGTCACCACCAGTGTGACCGCCGCATTGTGCGAAAGACTGCCGCTGGTGCCCGTAATCGTCACCGGGTAGCTCCCCGCTGCCGTGCCGGCGGTGGTCGTCACGGTCAGGGTGGAAGAACCGGCTCCGGCCACCGAAGCCGGGTTGAAGCTGCCGCTGGCGCCGGAGGGCAATCCACTGACGCTGAACGAGACGCTGCCGCTGAAGCCGTTCAATGCGCTCACGGTGGCGGTATAGCTGGTGCCATTTCCCGCCGTCACCGTCTGCGATGCCGGGCTGGCGGAAAGGGAGAAATCCGGCGGAGCCGTCACCACCAGGCTCACGGTGGCGCTGTGCGTCAGGCTGCCGCTGGCGCCGGTAACCGTCAATGTGTAGGTGCCCGGCGCGGTGCCGGTGGTGGTGGCCACCGTCAGCGTCGACGAACCGGCCCCGGTGACCGAAGTTGGATTGAAGGTGCCGGTGGCTCCGGCGGGCAATCCGCTGACGGTGAAGGAAACCGAACTGCTGAAACCATTCAGCGCGCTTATGCTGGCGGTATAGGTCGTATTGTTGCCGGCGACGACGGTCTGCGATGACGGCGTGGCGGCGAGGGAGAAATCCGGCGACGACGACTGCACCCAGGTGACGATATTTTTGAACCAGGCGGTGGACTTGCCGCCGGTGGGCAGGCCGTTGTTATAGCAGCCGTTCTTGAAATACCAGGCGCGGTCGGACGTGGGATAACTGCGGGTGACCTTCAAGGCGCCGTTGATGTAGGCCAGGCCGTTGCCGGTGACGGGATTGAAAATGGAATTGATATGGAACCACTGATTGGCCATGCCGGTCGCAAACACGCTGCCGTTGTCATTGCGCAAAGTGCCGGGGCTCTGGATCTGCAGATAAATCACTTCACCGCCGGTATTGCTCTTGATCTGATGGATCGCCGTGTTCTGGCTGTTGCCGTCGAACATCGCATCGCATTCAAACTGGTTTGCCGTGTTCTGGTTCGGCCAGTTGTCCCACCGCATCTCCACGCGGCTCTCGCCGGCGCAGACCCAGGTTTCAAATTCGCCGCCGCCCAGGTCAGAAAACCCGCCGCAGCCGCTGGTCCAGTTCTGGACCTTGTAACTGCTCGAGTATTGAACGAATCCGTCCGTGGGCGAAGCCGTGGCTCCGGTTTGCGACGCCAGAATGAAAACAGCGACACTGGCGGCCATGATTGCAACAGTTGTCCTTTTCATACCTATTCCTGTCTGATATCCTGTCTGGGTTATCTCCGGCCCGGCGCAACACCCAATGCCATTGCCTCAACGGCACGATGCTTCGGGAGCACAATTCACGGGGACGGTAGGTGTTATACGGCAGCGACCGGGGGAAAGCTATTACCCATAAGGGTGACGCCTATTAAAACAGCTTAAAATGCCGCCAAGGCGGGGGCATTGACCATCACCGGCCCGGCGGACGGGAAATGTCCTTTTGGCTCAAACAATGGTCGAGGTTCCGCTGGGCGTCGGGGTAGTCCGGCTTCAATGTCAACGCCTCACGAAATTCGGCGGCGGCGTCCTCCATTTGACCGTGCATCGCCAGGGCCAGCCCGAGGTTGTTGTGGATCTCGGCCAGGTCGGGTCTCTCTTTCAGCGCCTGGCGGAACTGGTCGATGGCTTCATCCAGCCGGCCGGTGCGCGCCAGGGCATTGGCCAGGTTGACGCGACATTCGACGGAGGTCGGTTGTAACTGCAGCGATTTCCGGAACTGTTCGATTGCCTGGTCCGGCCGATTCAATCCGGCCAGGACATTGCCCAGGTTAAAGCGAAATTCCGCGGAATTGGGTTCCCGCATCACTGCCGACTGCAGTTCGGCGGCGGATTCCTCCAATTGCCCGGCGTGTTCCAGCGCGATGCCAAGGTTGTAGTGCGCCTCGGGCCAGTCCGGCTGCCCTTTCACCGCTTCCCGGAATTGAGCAACCGCGTCCGACCCGCGGCCTTCGCGACCGAATACGATACCCATGCCGAAATGGGTTTTGGCCGGCTCGGCGTTCCATTTCAACGCCTCCTGAAATTCCGCCAGCGCCTCGTCGAACCGTCCTTCGTTGCTCAGGGCGAAGCCGAGATTGTTATGGGCCGCCGCGTAACCGGGCTGCGCCGCCAGCGCCGCCCGGTATTCCCCGATGGCCCTGTCCGGACGCCCCTGCTTTTCAAACGCCACACCCAGGCAAAAGTGCGCCACGTGATTGTTGGACGTGACCTCGAGCGCGTGCCGGCACAGGGTCTCGCCATTTCTCCAATAACCGATCTGCTGGCGGGTCAGCCCGATGCAGGCAATCAATGCAATGGCGGCGACGGCGGTCAACCCGACGGTTCGCTGCCGCCAGGGCCGCGTCAGTTCCTCAACGCCCCAGATCAGCACCAGCAACACGCCAATGGACGGAAGATAGGTGAACCGGTCAGCCAGGGATTGTCCGCCCACCTGCACCAGTCCGATCACGGGCACCAGCATCCCCAGAAACCAGAACCATCCGACCGGCAGATAGGGATGCCGGCGCCGCTGCGCGATCGCCGCGACGACCGACCCGGCCAGGCCGGCGCCGCAAGCGGCCACGGCCCATGCCGGCCAATAGCCCGGATGCGGATAAAAAAACGCAAGGTTCACCGGATAAAATAATTTGCCAAGATAGCGGCCGTAGGCCACCACCGCGTTCTGGAGGCGGGCGGCCAGGGGCAGGCCCACGGAGGTGGCGTTGGCCGCGTGTTGCGTCAAAAAGGCAATGCTGCCGGCCGCCGCGGCGGCCAGGACAAATGGAATTTTTTCCAAAACCAGACGCCCGGCGGCCGGACGCGGATCCGGAACGGCCAATCGTTTGAGCGGCCAATAATCCAGCAACAGCAGCACGAAGGGCAGCGTCACCAGCATCGGTTTGCTCATCAGGCCCAGCGCGAAAAACAGCAATGCCAGCCAATACCAACATGACACGTGACAGGTGACAGGTGACGGGAATTTGCCGTTTCGTGTCGCCTGACACTTGTCACTTGTCACCGCTTTGGCATACGCCAGCAGCGTCAGCAGCGCAAAAAGCGCGCTCAGGACGTCTTTGCGCTCCGCCGCCCAGGCGACGGATTCGACGCGCAGCGGGTGCAGGCCGAAAAATGCCGCGACGAGCCAGCTGCGCCAGACGGCCCCGGTCATGGTTCGGAACACCAGGAAAACGAGCACCGCATTCAAGGTATGAAACAACAGGCCCATCAGGTGATGTCCCTCCGGATTCAGGCCGAACAGTTGGCAGTCCAGCATGTGGGAGATCCACGCCAGGGGATGCCAGAAGCCGGTTTCCCGGGTGCTGGCAAATGCCCAGCGGAAATTTTCCCACGTCAAACCCTGCTGCACATGAAAATTCTGCGTGAGATAATCCGGGTCATCGTAGTCGATAAAGTCATTCCGGGCCACCGGCAGGAAGGTTGCCGCCACGGCGCCGGCCAACAGGAGGCAAAGGAAAGCCGTTTGGACATGGTCCGGCCGCCGGGCCGGCGGAGGAGACTTTTTCGAGGGCCGCGTCACACGCGGAAATTATTGCGACGCGGGCGGATTGAATGCATCAAAAAACTCGCTGCGTTGGATTTTATTGAAGCGATCCGGGGTAAGATAGGTTTGCAACGCACCCTGAACCTGTTGGGAGAACTGCTGGATATTTTTCTGTACTCCCGCCCAGTCCACCGTCTGGCCCTGGGCTTCCAGCGCGCGGGCCTGCGCCTCGTAATCCTGCACGCCGGCCTGGTAGGATTGCAACGTCTGATAGACATAATCGACGTCGCTGGCGCTGAGTTGCCACGCCGGAGCATATTTCTGGAGCGTCTGATAGTTGCTGTCCTGCAGTTTCTTGAACTGGGCCGCGCCGTCGGCGCCGAGCACCTGGGACAGGGCCTGGTCGCGGGCAGCGTCGACGGCCTGAGCTTTGTTCGAATAATCCGGATCGCTCGAATCCAGGGCCGCCCGTTGCTGGTTCCACTGCTGCTGCGCCTGGGTGAGGGTGGACAGCTGGTCGTCCGTCGCGTTGAAGTTCATGTTCTTCAGGCTGCGTTTCAGATCGGCGGTGACGGCGCTGTCGCTCGGCGGCGTCAACAGGGCGTAACGGTCGCCGAGCAGCGATTTTAATTGCTGCTGATAGTCGTTTTCGGCCTGGGACTCCTTCTGGTCGAAATCCGTGTCGTCAATTTCACCGCTCCGCTGTTCCCGCTCCAGGTCACGTTGTCCCCGGTCTTTGTCCTTGCGCAACTGATACAGCCCGTCCAATTCGGACTCCGAAAGGTTCAGCGCGGACAAATCCAGGTCGGCCAGGACTTTCTGGCGGTCATACTTCCGGAAAGCCGCGTCGCCGAGCATCGCCCGCAATTCATTTTCCTGGTCCAACTCATGTTGTTCGCGGGCGTTGATCAATGCCTCGGCGTCCAGGTCCCCCTTTTCAAATTTCTTTTGCAGCTGCCGGTCGTGCGATTTCCAGCGGCCTTCGGAATCCGCGACGATCAATTCCGCCAGCAACTGGTCCGGCGCGCCCGCGGCGCGCAGTTGATCCACCCAGTTCTGTAACCGGCCGGCGGACGTCAGAGCATTGGTAGACGGCGCGGGCGTTTTCAACGGAACGGCGACCGTGAGTTTCAACGGCGGGACGGCGGGCGGATTGGCCGAAGGCTTCACGGAACCCCGTTCGATCTCCCGGAGGGCGATCGTCAGTCCGGCCAGCAACAGCAGGTTCAATCCCAGTGAAACCAAAAGCCATTTTTTAGGTTGCATAGGGTGAGGAGTTGCCCGCGGTTTTATCGCATTCGCATGAGATAGAACTGCACCGGCTGACCGTCCGTGGACAGGTTGGTGAAGCTGGAATTGCCGGAGGCATCAAAGGCATTGGTGGCCACCACCGTCCAGACGCCGAGCGGCGATGCCACATTGGTTGAAGCCAGCACATAATAGGTGGCGTACGGCATGCCGTTGCTGCCATTGAACGCCAACTGGTTCTCCGACAGAGCGGAACAACTCAACTGCGGGAGTTGCGACACGACATTGACGACGCCGGTCGCGGTTTGGACCGTGTCGTCCGCCTGATAAACCGCCGGCGGATTGGTCCGCACATCCTGAACGGTGTAGGTGAAGGAATCATACGCCGCGCCGGGACTGGTATAATAGATATTCGTCCCGTCCGTGCTGACGTTGTTGATGCCGGCGACGCTGTTGCTGCTGATGCCCTGCAGGATCACCGGATCGCCGTCGGGATCGCTCCACAGGGCAGCCAGACTGGACAGCGGAATGGTCAGAGTGTTCGCAGTGCGGTACCGGGTCGTGGAGGCGGCAACCGGCGGATGATTGTTGGTGAAGGACAGCACCAGCGAATTGCCCAGCGTCCGCACATAAAAATAACCACCGGCCAGGTCATTGGCGAACTGCGAATTGTCGACCGTGAAATCGGCCGGGACGAAACCGGCGACGACGCCGCTCGCGGTGGCAATCACCCAGTCAAAATTGGTGTGGTAATCAAAGTTCGCCGCCGGCCCGTTGGGCGTCTGCACGCTGACGGTGAAAGGATTCCCGGCGGTCGACTGAACATTGACCGCGCCGTTCACCTGCAAAAATCCCCAGCCCGTCCCCGGCCCCGCCAGGGCGTCCTGGGCCGTCACCACAAACCGTCCGCCGGCGCCCAGCGCGACCGGGCCGTTGTTGGTCATTCCACCGGCAAAATTGTTGCCCGGAGAAATGGCCCCGTTCACCGTCAAACCGGGTGACGTGATGGTGGTGTTGCCGGCGATCATGCCGTTCGGGGCGATGACGACGGCATTGGAGACGGAGGCGGCCGCGACGTTGGCCAGCAGGGCGGAATCGTTCACGCCATTGGCACCGACGTTGAGCGTGGTGAGATTGGCAATGGATCCGGGGTTCGGACTGAGGGACTGCAGGTCCAGGGTTCCGCTGTTCAGATTCAGGGTCGAAATACCGCCGGCGCCGACCAGGTTCAGCGCCTGCACCAGGCCGCCGTTGAGGTTCAGGGTTCCCTGCGCGAACGCATTGGTCGCATTCACGCCCGGTCCGTAATAGCCGTTGGTCAGCGCAGTCACACCGGTGTTGGTTGGATTGCCGCTGACGTAATAGCCCGGGACGCCGGCGGCCAGGATGAAATTATTACTGACCACCAGGGTAGCGGTGCCGTTGACGTTGACGGTGCCGATGGCCGTGTCCGAGCTCAGCGTGCCCATGTTGGGCACCTGCCAGCCGTTGGTCAGGTTGTTGGCGACAATTTTCCCGCCATTGAACGTCAGGGTTCCCAGCACCAGACGATTCGAGCTGACGCCGGCGACTCCGGGCGCGGCGCCGGGCGGGTTGGAAGCGTTCCCGGACGTTTTGGCCACGGTCAGCGCATTCGCCCACAGGTCCACGGACCCGCCGGTAAAGTCGTTGGTACCGCGGGGAGTTTCAACGTTGGCGGTGGAACTGGACGTCAACAGGTCGCCGATGTTCCAATAGGTCACCGGGCTGACGCCGTTGATATTACGGACCACCAGCGTCGGCGCCTGATTGACAATGGCCGGATTGAAGGCCACCAGGCCGCTCAGTCCCTTGCAGGCTCCAATGATGGCGGTGTCGACATACAGATTGTTCGCCAGGCCCAGGTACAGGTAACTTGGATCGCCGGGATTCGAATTGTTAAAGCCGACGTCCAGCCCCTGCCCCGCGGTCGTGGTGTAGGTCGGGCTGGCCAGGTTCAGGGTGATCTGGTTGGAGAGCGCCAGATAAAGCGTTCCGGCCGAGCCATTGTTCATACAACCCACCTGCAACTGGCCGACGTTCGCAACCAGTGTTCCCAGGCCGGACAGGTCCAGCACCGCCCGGGTGCTGGCTGACGTGGGATGATTGCCGGAGCTGTTGAACTGGGCGACGGCCATGACGCCGGCGGTGTTGCTGACGTTGAGCAATCCGCCCGAGCCGGTGATGGCAACGGACACCGAGGAACCGCTGGCATTTCCGTTGGAATTGTTTGTCCCCACCAGCAGGCTGTAGTTGCCGGTGACAAAGCTTGAACCGGTGATATTGGTGGTGCCCGCCACGACCAGGCTGATGTTGGAATTAATCAATGTGGTCTGTGAAATCGTGCCACCGCTGGGCGGCAGGAGCGGGTACCAGAGGGCATTGATCATGGTATTCGCGTTGACGACATTGGTGGTGCCGGCACCGGTATTGCCGATGATCACGGTATTGCTGATGCCGGGCGGGCCATTGCCGGCCACGGCCAGGTTCGTCCAGTTGAGCGCCGTGGACCAATTGGTGTCCACGCCGCTGCCCGCAGTCCAGAAGAGCGGTCCCGCTGCCGCCTGGATACCATTGACCACCAGAGTGGCCGGGGCGGTGACGGCAAAGCCGTTGTTCGTTCCGGCAATGGTCAGCGCATAGCTGCCGCCGGGGGCATTGGTGGTCGCGTTGATGGTCAGCGTCGTAGTCCCCGCCGCGCTCAAGGTGGGTGGGCTGAAACCGGCGCTGGCGCCGGAGGGCAATCCGGCCAATCCAAATGTCACGGTGCCATTAAAGCTGCTGTTCGTCGTCATCGTCACGGTGAAATTCGTGCTGTTGCCGACATTAACGGTGGCAACCGGCGGCGATGCGGAAATCTGGAATCCGAGATCTATTGGCGTCGCGCTTACCTGGCCGGAGTTGGGGCCCTGGCCAAACGTATTGGCTGCCGCCACAACGTAATAGTAAGTCGTGCCGTTAACCACGGCGGTATCCTCGAAATTTGAATTGGTGGTGCCGATGACCGAGGCAATGACGGTATACGGCCCGCCGCTGGTGGTGGAGCGCTGGACGAAATAATTGGTGCAGCCGAAATCCGGATTCCACTGCAGCGCCACTTGGCCGGCTCCCGCCTGGGCGGTTAATCCCGTCGGCGCGGTCGGCGGCGTGGTCAGATAGACCCAATTGGTGAAATTTTTCATCCAGACGGTGGTCATGCCGCCCGTCGGGAGACCGTTGTTATAGGCGCCGCACTTGAAGTACCATTGGCGGTCGGTAGTCGGGTAGTTGCGGTTGACCTGCAGGACACCATTGATGTAGCAATGCGCATCGCCGGTGACCGGATTGAACATGCTGTTGACGTGATACCAGGCGCCGGCCATGCCGGTGGCGAACACGCTGCCGTTGTCGTTGCGCAGCGTGCCGGGGCTCTGGATCTGGAGATAAATCACCTCGCCGCCGGTATTGCTCTTGATTTGGTGGACGGCGGTGTTCTGGCTTTGCGGACTGAACATCTCGTCGAATTCAAACTGATTGTAGGTATTCTGGTTCGGCCAATTGGACCAGCGCATTTCGACCCGGCTCTCGCCGGCACAAACCCAGACTTCATATTCGCCGCCGCCCAGGTTTGTGTAACCACCGCAGCCGCTGGTCCAGTTTTGAATGGAGAACGTGTTGGCGTATTGGACGTAGCCGTCCGTCGGGCTGGCGTGGGTTAACGCCGGTGTGACCAGGGCCAGGCTCAATACGAGAAGTGGAGTAAGGAGTTGCTTCATTGAGACAATATGACACAAGTTATTGACACTGTGGAATTTGCAGCTCAAATAATCAAAAGAGTTGCACTGCAATATAGGCCGGCAGTGAAGGAAAACGATATTACCCATTCGGGCAATATGCCTCATTCCCCTTTCAGATATTTGGCTGTGGCTTCGGTGCGCGACTGGACATGCAGCTTTTCGTAAATGGCGTGCAGATGCCGTTTGACGGTATTGACGGTCACGCCCAGCTGGTCACCGATTTCCTTGTATAAAAATCCCTTGGCCAACAGCGCCAGTGTTTGCTGTTCCCGCGGCGTGAGCATTTCCATTTCCGAAGCCGTCTGCTGAATCTGGTGAAAATGGTCGACGACTTTGCGGGCGACCTGCATGGACATGGGCGCACCACCGGCATGAACCTGTTCGATGGCCGGAATCAACTCCGCCGCCGCCATTTTCTTGAGCAGATAACCGCTGGCGCCGGCGCGCAAGGAATTAAATATCAACTGACTTTCCTCGTATGTGGTCAGCATGAGAAATTTCAGCGCCGGAAACAGGCCTTTCAGTTTACGAACACAATCGATGCCGCTCATCCCGGGAAGATTGATATCCACCAGGGCGACATCCGGCCGGGCGGCCGTCATCCCCCGGATGGCTTCCTCGGCGCTCCCGTAGGCCCGGAGGAGCTGAAAACCCGGCGCCTCGGCCAGCAGATTTTCCAGGCTCTGGCGCGTGCCGGCATGGTCTTCCACGATGGAAACCGTAATCATAAAGGGGCGAAACTGAATGATTATCCGTTTTCCCGATGACGGACAATGATTTAATTTTTCTGCAGTGAAAAAACCAGCTCCACCCGCGTGCCTTTTCCGGCCGCGCTTTCGACGTGGAATCGCCCGCCGATTTCCTCCATGCGCTGGCGCATGTTGCGGACGCCGTCGGCAAACGCGCCGTTTCCGTTGCCGGCGAAGCCTTTGCCGTTGTCCTCGATGATAAAGTCGGCCGACTGTTCCGTCAGTTTCACGCACAACTGCACTTCGCTGGCCTGCGCGTGGCGGGCGATATTGTTGAGCGTTTCCTTGATCACCAGATACAGGTTGTGCCGGGCCTCGGAAGTAACCAGCCGGTGCGGCGGATGATCGGGCAGGTCCACCCGGCATTGAATGCCCGCCGTCCGCAGAAATTCCACGGCGAACTGGCTCAGGTAATTGATCAGGTCCGGCAGCGTATCGTTGCGGGGATTGACCGCCCAGACGATTTCGTCGAGCGACCGGATGACCTGGTGGGTGGTGGCGGAAATCTGCCGTACATGTTCCCCGGCTTTTTCCGGCACCCTGGCGTCGCGCAACGCCAACCCGCTCAGCAGCGCCACCTGGGTCAGGCTGCCGCCCAGGTCGTCATGAATGTCCCGCGCGATGCGGGCGCGCTCCTTGTCGAGCGCCGTCTGCTGTTCGAGCCGTTGCAGTTTCACCCGCAAACGCCGGAAGGACACATAGCGGACGACGGCCACGACGATGAACGTGAACGCGACCACGGCGGCAAACCGGAACCACCAGGTCTGCCAGAAAAACGGCGCCACGGTGAACGCCAGGGAAATGCCATGATCGTTCCAGATCCCGTCGCTGTTGCAGCCTTTAAGCCGGAAGAAATATTGGCCGGCCGGCAGCCGCGAGTATATCGCGCTCCGCAGCGTTTGCGCATCGCGCCAGTGGTTGTCGAAGCCTTCGAGCTGATACTGAAAATGGATGTTTTCCGGCGGGCCGAAGCTCAAGGCGGTGAATTCAAATTCCAGCCGGTGAAATTCCGGGGGCAGACGCAGCGACGCCACCGGACCGGCCAGGTCCACCAGGTTGCCGACAGGCAGGTTGCCGCCGTAGAGCGCGACGGTCTGGTCATCCAGAGTCACCCGGTTCACCAGCACCGGCGGAGGCTGGAGATCTTCACGCAATTTCTCCGGTTGCACGATCGCCAGGCCGGTCCGCATCGGAATCCACAGCCGGCCGTCCGACCCTTTCAGCGCCCCGGGCCAGTCGCCAAATCGCGCCTGCACGCTCGGCAGCTCTTCGCTGCGCCCGTAGTGGATCGACCAGAGCGTCGGCGCGCGGCCGTCGGCGACCGCATTCAATTCCTTTTCGCGTACCCGGAAAATTCCCTGGTCCGACCCGACCCAGACCGAACCCAGGCCGTCCTCCAGAATTTGATTGATCGCTCCCACGTAAAGTCCCTGGGCAACATCCACCCGGGAAAATTGTCCGTCCTTGACCCGGCCCATGCCGCCGGCGGAAAACCCGATCCACAAGTTGCCGTCATCCGCCGCGTGCAGGCAACGGATGGCTTTTTGCGTGTTGGTGGCCAGGCCGGATTCGATCGCCTGCCCGCCGGAAATTTTCAGCAATACCCCGCGGTCACCGCCCACCCAGACGTTGCCATCGCGGTCTTCAACCATCGACCGCAAATGGTGGGCGCCCGCGGGAAAGGGGACATTGCGGAAGGACCCGTCGCGGAGGACCTGGATATAATCGGGAGCTTCACCGCTGATCCACAGATCGCCATTGCGGCTGACCATCAGGCAATGGATGATGCGGGACGCCAGGCCGCTGTCCTGGTCCAGGACCTCGACCTGGCCGTCGCGCCAGTGCAGCAGCGTGTGTTCGCCGGTGCCGATCCAGACGCCGCCGCGGCGGTCCGCCGCCAGGCAATTGGGCATGGTGGAGGTAAAACGGCTGTTCGTGATGGTCGACCACGCACCCTGAAAATAGCGAACCACGGCGCCGTCGGAAGTGGTGGCCCAGATGGCGCCGTTGGTTTCTTCGCATAGCGATCGAACGGCTTCAAACGGCGCTCCCGTTTCCAGGTTTTCCAGGGCGACAGGGCGGGGATGAAGGCGATTCAGTCCGCCGCCGCCGGTGCCGACCCAGATGTTGCCTTCGCGGTCTTCGGCCAGGCTCAGAATTTCCCGGTCGGATGTGGGAATATTTTCGAAATGCGACCCGTCGTAACGAAACAAGCCGCTGGACGAGGTGCCGATCCAGACCGCCCCGGTATGATCTTCCCGCACAAGGGTGACCATGCCGTGGAAGGTTTCGTCGGCGAGCCGCCCGCAACGGACGGGTTTGCCGCTCTCGTTCACTTTGTAGAGCTGGAAATTGGAAACAATCCAGATGCCGCCATCGCGCGCCGCCGCCAGCCGCGCACCGGCATTATCCAGGGTGAACAGACTTTCGAAACGGTCGTCGCGAAAGATCCCGGTTTCAAATCCTTTCGAAAACCAGAGCCGGCCCCGGCGGTCGCAGACCAGCGCGCAGGAACCGCTGCCGCGCGGCAGATTTTCCAGGCCGCTCATGCGGGTCGTTTTGCCGTCCTTGATGCGGCAGACCGTTCCGCCATGGTAGGTCACCCAAAGCGCGCCGTCGCCATCCTCGGTCAATGATTCCAGCGTTAACGCCGGCAGGTTGTTGGTAAAAATTTCCGCCGTGCCGTGATTCAGAAAAATGACGTGCCCGGGCTCAATTCCCACCCAGAGTCCGCCATCCCGATTGCCCAGCAATGCGCGGATTCTTTGATTCTCGTAATCTTTCGCGTAGGACGTGGTGGGAAACTTTTCGAACCGGGTGCCGTCAAATCGGGCAATGCCCGAAGGCATCGCCACCCACAGGTAACCATCCGGCGTTTGCACCAGTCCGGCCACATTGTTGTTCGGCAACCCGTCGTCGGATTGCCAGACGCGCAGAGACCAGTTGGAATTCGCCGGTGCCGCCGACGCCGCACCGGTAAAAAAAAAGACCACGGCAGACAACAAGCAACAAACGCGCGGCGCCGGTGTGGTGGTCATGCAACCAATCTAAGGCATCCGCGCCAGTTTCCAAATTTTTCTTTCATCCTGGCCCAGCGTTTGACGCATCTCATTTTCTGCCACCACTCGCCGGCAGAAGTGTGGCGCAGGCTTTCCAGCTGCCGGTTCAGGCGACTTTCAGTCGCCAGGCTCTTTCCCGGGCTGGAAAGCCCGGGAAACCGGCGGACCGGAATGTCTGCCCCACAAAAAGGCACTATTTTTCGCCGGTCAACTCGATCACCGCGCTGTCAAATTCATTCCGGCAGGGCGGCACAACGCCGTCGCGCATCAGCGCGGCGCCGTCCATGATCCGGCCGTTTTCCGCCAGTGGGGATTTTGTTCCTTCGGGCAGATTGACTTCCTGGAGGCGATAACGTTTCTGCGGATCGAGTCCCTGCGGCTTCACCGCTTCGCCGGCAACGGTTTTGAGCTGATAGACAAACAACACCGCCTGCGAACGATCGGCGGAAACATAATCCAGCGCGGCCCGCGGCCCGTCATAAGGCGACTCCAGCCGATAGAGATCGCCCTGCTCCACCACATCGCGGATTTCTTTTTTGTACAAGGCCACGGCGGAGGCGAGCGATTGGCGCTCGTCCGGCGTAAGTTTGCGAATGTCCATGTCCACACCCAGCGCGCCGCTCATGGCCACGTCCATCGCGAACTTGAGCGGCCGGTTGCCCATCCGGGTCACGTGCGCGGCAATCGTGGAGGCGGGGAAGAAATGGCTGAAACCCCACTGGATCCGGATGCGGCTGACCGGGTCGGTGTTGTCGCTCGGCCAGAACGAGTCGAAGTATTTCAGCGAACCGTAGTCCACCCGGCCGCCGCCGCCGGAACACACCATCGCCATCGTGTCGGGGAACGTCCGGGCCATGTTGCTCATGACGCCGTAGAGCGCCCAGGTGTAGTCGATGAGCAGATGCGATTGTTCCTCCGGCGGCAAATAGGTCGAGCCGGGCTGGGTGACGAAACGGTTGGCGTCCCATTTGACGTAACTGACGCCGGGTGTGCCGAGCGTGTCATCCACGACTTTCCCGACAAATTCATCCACCGCAGGGCGGCTCAGGTCCAGGTCGAGCTGGTTGCGGCTCAGATCAGGCTGGCGATGGGGCTGTTGCATGGCCCATTCCGGATGATTGAGATAAAGGTCGCTGGACGGGTTGACCATTTCCGGTTCGATCCAGATGCCGAAATGGATCCCGCGCTTTTTTGCCTCGTCCGCGAGGTAGGAAAGGCCGTGCGGCAATTTGTTGGTGTTGACCTGCCAGTCGCCCAATCCGGCATTGTCGGCGTTGCGGGGATGCGCATTGCCGAACCAGCCGTCGTCGAGCAGGAACGTGTCCGCGCCGATCTGCCGGGCGCCATCGAACAGGGAGACGATGGTTTTCTCGTCAAAATCAAATCCGGTGGCTTCCCAGTTGTTCAGCAGCACCGGCCGGGGTTTGGCCGCGTCACGGATGCCGTAGCGCCGCGCCCAGCGATGGAAATTGCGGCTCACCTGGCCTTTGCCCTGCCCGCTCCACGTCATCAGCAGCGCCGGCGTGGTGAATGTTTCACCGTTCTTCAGCCGGTATTGTGAACCGAGGGGATTGATGCCGCACAGCGCGCGGAGCTGGTTTTTTGGGTTCACCTCGAAGGCCAGTTGAAAACTGCCCGACCATTCGAGTGACCCGCCATAAACTTCGCCGGTGTCTTCGGTCGCCAGCCCCCCCAGCGACAGGATGAAAGACGGGATGCGGTAATAGTCGGCGCGCACCCCGAGTTTGGAATCGAGAATCTTGGTGCCCAGACTGAGTTTTTCCTCCGCCAGCGTCGCCTCATGCTTGTAACTGCCGTGAAACTGCGTCAGCCAGTAATCGCCCCCGGACCAGAACGGCGCGGCGGAGGCAAACCGGTACAAGGTTACCGGGCCGTCTTCCTCATGCCGGATCTCAGACCACTGCTCGATCATGTCTTCGTCGTGAAAACTCTTCAGACAAAGGGTGACAAAAAATGGATAGGCGGGATCTTTGAGTTCGATGCGGGTGAGAGTGACATCGGGATCGACCGTCTCGGTGGTGTGCTTCACGTAAATCAGGTCCGTGGAGGTGTTGCCGTCGGCGTGGGTCGCCTGAAGGGCCGGCTCGATGATCAGGTTTCGCTCGCCGAAACCGTCGCCGTATTGCGGATAAACCTCGGTTTCACGAAAGAAGCGGTTGGTCGGTGGAAAATTCTTTTCGGCGCTGCCGTAACCCAGTTCGTAAACGCGGCCGTCGGCGGCCACCTTCAGCGTCAGCGCCGAATGCGCGGTTGAAATTCTGATCAGCGGCTTATCCGTCATCGCAGCGGAATCGGCGCTTCGGACGAGAGCGATTGAAGTCAGAAAAAATAATGCAGTGAGGACACACAAGCGGGGTTTCATATGAAACCGGAGGGTATCAGTTTCGCCTCCGATCGGCAAATCCTGAGTAAAGGGACGCAGGTGGCATCCCAATCTGGTGGCTCGGGTCGCGCTGCGACCCGATGGCGCCTCGCAGCGCGAGGCGCACCACCTCAAAAAAACGCCCGGCTGAATCCAGCCGGGCGCGAAGCCGGTTTGACCGGCTAACGAAGGAGAAAATTACTTGCCCGCGGCCGGGGCGTTGGTGCCGGCATCGGCAGGAGCGTCAGTGGACTTCTTTTTGCCCTTCATCAATCCGGCCTTGACCATCTTGTCTTTGTCTTCCTGGGACATGGCAGCGCGTTCGGTCTTGTCCAGTTTGCCATCCTTGTTTGCGTCGTATTTCGCCAGCATTTCAGTCATGAGCGTCTGTTGTTCCGGCGTCAATTCCTTCTTGGCGGGTTTGGCGTCCTGAGCCTGGACCAGGATGGCAGTGGCACAAAGGAGCCCGATAGCGGCAACTAATAGTTTCTTCATTTTGGATATTTACAGGTTATGTATTGGTTAAAACTGCATTCTTTACAGACGCGACCAGTCCTCCCGGGTTACAGGTTTTTGACCGTCCCGCAGCCGGAAAACCGAACATTTTGGCCAGATTTGGCTTGTTTGGAGGGGGACGGCGGTTTAACGCTTCAACCCGAGAATGCGACGATTTCATCCTGTTGCCTGCGCCTTCGTCCTGCTGGCTCAGACCGGTTGCACCGGCTTTTCTCATCATTCATTCAACGTCCGCACCTTCGGCGCCGCCGGTGACGGCACCACCAAAGACACGGCCGCGTTCCAGCAGGCCATTAATGCCTGCGCCGACGCCGGCGGCGGCGTGGTCAGCGTACCGGCGGGAGACTATCTCATCGGCAGCATCGAATTGAGATCCTACACGACCCTGCGACTGGAAAAAGGCGCGCACCTGATCGGAAGTCCCGACCTGGCCGATTACCCGGTGGTGCCGGTGCGCTGGGAGGGATGCTGGGTGGATGGCCATCGCGCCTTGATCGATGCGCGCGAAGCCAGCGGTCTCGCCGTTATCGGGCCGGGAACAATTTCCGGCAGTCCCGCGCTGGGCGGACGGGAGATGCCCCGCCGACCGGTGCTCATTGAAACGATCACCTGCTTTAATATCCGGCTCGAAGGATTTGCCACCGAACAGACGGCCATGGGGTCCATTCATCCCACCTATTGCAGCCAGTTCCTGGCCCGGAACCTTACCGTCCGCAGCACCGGCCACAACGGCGACGGCATTGACGTCGATTCCTGCATGCACGCCCGGATTGAGAACTGCCACTTCGACACCGGCGATGATTGTATCGCTCTCAAATCCGGACGCGGGATGGAAGGTTACCGGCTCGCGCGGGCTACTGAAGACGTCCTGATTTCCGGCTGTTGGCTTGGCGACAGCAACTTTGCCGGCATCGGCATCGGCAGCGAAACCTCCGGCGGCATCCGCAACGTGCGGATCGAACACTGCACCTTTACCCACGCCAAAACCAGCGCGGTCTACATCAAAAGCAATTCCGGACGCGGCGGATTCATTGCCGACGTCTCCGCGCGCGACCTGGACGTGGCGACGGCGCCGGGAGATTTTCTGCGCATCAACCTCATCAGCAGCGGCAGCCCGGGTGCCGACCCGGTGACCGGCGACGACGGGATTCCGTCCGCCCGGAACTTCAGCTTTGAGAACATCAAAGCGGATTGCGGAACACTGGTCGACGCCGGCCGGATTTCTCCGGTGAAACCGCTGGAAGGCTTTTCACTGGTCAATGTCAGCGGCACCTGCACGCAAGGCATGACGCTGGCCAATATGACCAACGTGGTGCTCCGCCACATCCGGGCAGCGGGCTACACCGGCCCGCTGCTCACCCGAACCAACGTTCAGGGCGCCGGGCTGGAGACGCTGAAGTGAGGCGCACGTCCGGCGGCGCACGTTTCAGGAAAAGGCAGGGACAGCGCGGCGTCCCTATCCAAAACAAGTCACTACCAACACATGGTAATGGTTGCATTCGGGAATTATTTTTATATTGTTCGCGCGGGAGGAAAGCGGAAAACGTTCCTCCGGGGGGCCGGCGGGACAAAGCCAATGTGATATCGCAAACAGCCGATCACGGCCAAAACCGGAAAAATTCAGATGGGAAAAAAATACGACGAAAGCACGGAAGCGCGCCTGTTTAAAGAGGCCATCCTTGTGGAAATTTTCAAAGCCTATCGCGAGTCCGGAGCAGTTTACCAGAAAACCACCGACCCGGAAACCCGGCAAACGATCCTGGACATGAAGCGGTGTTACGACCTGGCCATTCATCATCTGGCTCCGCTGGCCGTCCATGCCGAAAAACATTGGGAGGATTTGGGATCGCGGTTCTCCGCCTGATTTCCGTCCCGGAAAACGCGAGCCCGGCCCGGCGAAGCAAACCGGCGGCATCAAACCATCTGGTGTTGGGGCACGGGCGCTGCCGGATGACCGCGGGCGATTTTAAATTCCGTTCCCAGTTGCAATGGACCGCGCAGGGCGTACAGCACGTCGAAGTAATGTTTGCTCTTGATGAACTGGTAGAAGCAGGCCAGGAAAATGGCGAGCAATCCGATGCCCAGGCAACCCAGTTTGACGATCAAAAACCGGCCGGCAAAATTGCCGAAAACGAACGCGGTAAATGCCGTCGGTTCGGGCAGGGTAAAAAGGAGCAGCAGGGATTTGACTCCCAGGAACAGGGTCAGGGCGATCAGACCGCCGATGGCCTGCAGGAAATAAAAATGACGCTGGTTCAGGACCGTCTTGAGAATCTGTTCGGCGGCGGTGGCCTGGGACAGGTCCCGGAGAAAGCACCAACCCCGGTAAACCAGCCATTGCGCGTAGCCGGACAGCACGACGACGATGAGCAGATTGAGCCAGATCATAAAATGATTGCCGGGACGGCCGGCGTCGGGTCGGGTCGGAACCCCGGCGGCCTCATCGGTCTCCTCCCTTTTTCTTTTTGCGGAACAACGGGGCGGTTTCCGCGACGTTCAGAACGGAAAGATCAAGTCCCTCCTCCGGTGCTCTCTCCCTGGCGACTTTCAACTGGCGAGCAATGCGTTTGACCGCTGTCGCCGCGTAGTATTTCACCACCCCAACACCGGAGTGGGACTTGAAAATAACCACCAGCAGGCAATGTTCATCCACGTTGATGACGAACATGCTGCAATTTTCGCCCTGCTGGTAAATGCTGTTGAAACCGGTTTCATTGACGAGGCTGGCGATCGTCTGGTTGGCCATAAAGGCGCCGGACGCCAGGGCGCCGATGCTGGTCAGATCGAAATCGTGCGCGTCACCGTGCTGGGTGATGAGGAAGCCGCCCTTGTCAATGATCAGCGTGGCTATTGCTTCCGTGCTGGCATTGAATTCGCGCAGCAGCTCGTCGAGCTGCCGGATATCGTCCTCGATAAGTTGGGGCAGAGTGGCCATGTCAGGCGTACTGCGGAACGCTCTGGTTGATGAATTTGTGCAACAACAGGCGGGTAATCATGTTCAGCGTTTCAAACACGCCCTCGCACTTGTGCGCGGTCGCGCCGAACGCCGGCACCTGCACTTCCCGGTTGTTCAGCAGGTATTCCATGTATTCCATCGACGCGGCATTGGGCAGATCGCGCTTGTTGTACTGCAACACGTACGGGATTTCCCCGAGGCTCAGCTTGAGTGAACTCAGATTGTCCACCAGATTTTGAAAACTCTCGACGTTCTCCGGCATTTTTTCGTATTGCGAGTCGGCGACGAACACGATGCCGTCCACGCCGCGCAGCACCAGTTGCCGGGTCGTATTATAAATGACCTGGCCCGGCACGGTATAAAGCTGGAACTTGGTCTTGAAACCTTTAATGGTCATGGCTTCGATCGGCAGGAAATCGAAGAACAGCGTGCGGTCGGAACTGGTCGCCAGCGAAACGAGTTTGCCTTTGTTGCCGGCGGCGGTTTGCACATGGTCATGAACCTGCACGAGGTTGGTCGTTTTGCCGCCCATCGCCGGGCCGTAGTAGACGATTTTGACCTGTAACTCTTTGGTGGCTTGATTGATGATGGCCATAGGATTGATTATTTTTTCCGATCAAGTTCGGCGGCCAGCGCGGCCAGTTGCGCGCTGGGCAACGCTTCTCCCGCGTTGCCGAACGCCGCAAAATAAACAGCGTTCACGCGGAAAATGCGCCAGGGAACGTTGCCGACGGTGAAATTGAAGTTGTTCAAGGCGCCCATGCGCAGCTCCCGCGTGCTCTGGCTGACGCGATCGAATATTTGCGGCAGAAACGCCGCCAGCGTGTCGGCGTTGAAATCGGCCGGCACCTGGCTGGCCACCCGCAAGCCGTCCGGCAGGGCCACCACCACCCCCGCCACGCCGCCCAGGGCCATCGCCCGGTCGACGATTTCCTTGGGTGTCGCCCGGCGGTGGGTGAAATCAGTCGATGGTTTTTTGCGCTTGTATTCGGTCTCGTCCACGTGGGGCGCTTCGGAGTCGTCGCCCCAGATATAATAGTTGGAGTCGGAAATCCTGGCGTCCACCGGCTTGACCGGCGGACGAGCCAGCGGCGGCGGTGTGGCCGGCCGCATCGGCAACGGTTCCGGAATGGACTGCAGCGGTTGCGTTTCCGGCAAAGGCCGGACGGGTCGGACTTCCGGCGCCGGCCGGATGGCCTGCGGTTCCGGCATGGGGCGCGCGGCCGGAGGCTCCGGCATTTTTGCCGGCGGCGATTCCGATTGCGGGAAGCCGAAAAACAAATTGGGAATATCGCCCGCCGGCTGTTGCCGCGGCTGGGGCCGCGGCGCGGCCTTGTGCCGGGCGAAAAACAGCGGGGCGATCACGCTCAAAGGCAATTCCAGTTCGATGGCGTCATGGACCGATGGCGGCGGCGGTGTCGGCTGGATCAAAGGTCGCAGGTTTCGCCAGGTGAACGTGACCCGGCCGCGTTTCAATGCCGGCTCAATCAGATTGGCCGGCAACAAAACCTGGGCACGAGCCAGATCCGATTGGATGATTTCAAGTCGCAACCCTTCCGGCCACTGCTCCGAAAGAGCCGCCAGGGGCGCGGCAACGGCGGTTGCATCCACCGGAGCCGGAGTTGCTGGAGCGGGAACCACCGGAGCCGGAACGACCGGTACCGGCGTCACCGGAGCTGGAGCCACCGGCGGTTTCGGGGCAATCGGAATTGGAGTTACCGGCGGCGTCTTGGCAATGGGGGTTGAAACCACCGGCGCCTGAGCCCCCGGGACCGGGAACAGATCCGGTATGGACGGCGGAACGACCGGGGCCGCCGGTTTGGACGTGCCATTGCTGTGCGGCGGCGGCGAGATCCGGGCCACAAAGGTAGTGGTGTCGTGCGACATGGATGCCGGCGGAGGTGCAGCGGCGGCCGGCGTGACGGTGCGCGGGACAAAGGCCGGCGGCGGCGGCGCAACCGGAGTCGGCGCGGCCGGGGCCGCGGGAGCCACGGGAGCCACCATGCGCAACGACTGAGGGTGAGCCCGCTGCGTCAACGTGGTCGAGGGCGTCGGCTTGGTGTTTGCTGAAATCTGGACGCCCTGGGCGCCAGGACCGAACGGCCCGGAAATGTCCTCGGCAACTTCCATGTGCCTTTGAACGGCGCGCCGGGCCAGCCGGGCCGGGTTCAACCGCGGAAGAATCTCATTGAGCGGCAACGTCACCGGCTTGGGGTCATGTTCACCGCCGGAATTGACGAACAGGTTCGGCGCCGCGTGGCGCAATTCGCCGAACGTGATTTTTACCACGCCGAACGCGAGTTGGGTGAGAATTTTTTCCAATGGCAGAGAAATGACGGCGCCGGGAGCCGGCGTCTGAATCACTTTTGCCCGCAACTCCATCGGCAGGGTCGCGAGAATCGGCTGCAGCGGCAATTGCAATTCGTTCGGGTTGTCCGCCGGCACGCCCGCCGCCGCCGGCGCTGGCGCAGTCATCGGCGCAACGGGTGCCGGAGCCTCGGCATAGACGGGCGCGGCCGGCGCGGCCGGTGTTTGATAGTGGGGGGTGACGGTCACCGGCCGCGGCGTTTGAGGCGCGACGGCTTCATTATCGTCGAGCCGGCGCAATATCCCCCGGAGCATCCCCGCAAATTTGGTTTTAACACTGTTGGACATGACACTTTGTACTTCACTCCCCTGCCCACCAGCGGACAGGTTCCTTGGTTTCAGCAGGAAACAAGCCAACGGTTTAAGACGAATTCTGCGGCGGGAACGACCGCCCCGAAAGACCGGGTCGCACGGAAGGCGATTTGTCTCAGCGTTGGACTGGTTTGTCTCCCCTCTGTTCACATTATGGTCTTTCATTTTTCCAAACGGCTGGGCCGGATTGGGAACGCCGATTGCTACTTATTGTTCAAAATGAAATAAAAGGCGCTGTTGGCTTTTCGAACCGGAGACGGTGTTAACGGCGATTGCGATCGGAATGGAAATACGTCATAAAATTCTCGTTTTGGACGATGATGCGGCCTGGCTGGGGTTGTGCAATGAACTGTTCACTCACCTGCCGAGCAAACCGGAAATCCGCACCGTCGCGTCGGGCGCCCGCGCGCTGGCGCTCATGGAAACCGAACCGTTCCGGTTGTTGATCTGCGATTTAAAGATGCCGCGCATGGACGGCCTGCAGGTGCTGGCCATTGTCCGCCGGCGGTTTCCCGAACTGCGCACCGTCGTCCTGAGCGGCCTGGAGGATGAGGAATTCCGCTCGCGCGCCTATGCGCTGGGCGTGGACCTGTTCTGGCTCAAAACCGACATGCAGTCCAATTCCCAGATGTTCCTGGATTGCATCGAGTCACTCCTGGGACGGGACATGGAAGGCGGCTTCCGCGGGATCCAAAGCAAGAGCCTCATGGATATCATCCAGATGGAATGTCTTTCGCGCACCTCCACGGTATTGCGCATCACCCGCGGATCGCTGGTGGCCAAACTTTGGATTCAGGATGGCGAATTAATTGACGCCGAAACCGAAGGGGCGCGCGGCGAAGCGGCCTTCCAGCGGATTCTGGCCTGGAAATCCGGCACTTTTGAAAATCTCGCCGCCGAACCCGGCCGTGAACGCACCATTCTGAAATCGGTCAATGCCCTGCTGCTGGAATCGGCCCAGGCCATGGATGAAACGTCCGACGCAGCGGAACCCGAGTCCATCGAGCAGGCCGCCCATCGCAAGACCATCTGGAAACTCGCCCTGCTCACCCGCGAAGGCGCGGAATTCGTCATCGTCGTGCCGCCCAACGGCGAAGGGGAAGTGGAAACGATGGGGACCCAGCCGTCCGAGGTGCTGACGAAATGGGCGCGCCGGACCGCCGAAACCGCCAAACGCCTGGGCGAACAGATCGAAGCCGGCCCCCTTTCGCACGTCGCCAGCCACAATCTGGAACGTCAACTGCTGGTTCTGGTCCGGGATAACAAATCTTTTCTCATCGGCTGGCCGCCCACGGAAATGAACGGGGCCCTGCTGGAAAAGAGCAAAAAACTGGTATCGTCATGGGATTCTTAAGAAAATTTTTTCGGACCCGCGCGGCGGTTCAACAACTGCCGACGGGCAGCCTGACCGTGGACCGCAACGGCCATGTGGTCACCACCACCGTTTCCTCCAGCTATCCCCAGCCCCTGCTGCGGGAGATCGGACACGAAGTGCTGACGCTCTTCCGCGAAGCCCGCGCGGCGGAAATGCCGATGGCCGAAGTCAGCCTCCATTTCGCCAGTCTGCGCATCACGGCCCGTGAATTGCGCGGCGGCGCCATCATTTTTCTGTTCCCGCAAGCCGCTTTCTCGCCGACCACAACCGCACCACACTTATGACCGCCAAAGAACTCAATCAACTGGTCACTCAGATCGAGACTCATATTGAGTGCTGGAAACAGTTCAACCATTTTATCAACACCGCGCGCGGAAAAAAATTCGGGCCGGCGGAGGAGAGCCATTTTCTCGAGATCAAAAGCATCATTGTGCAGGAGATCGAATTGATTTACGCCGGCATCGAAGTGGCCTCTCCCACCCGGGATGAAATCCATTCGCTCATCGGCAATACCCCATCATTGCGGTTTCTCAGCGAAATGAGCGAAGGCGCCCTCCGCGGCCTCGAAACCCAGTGGCACAAAATCTATATCGCCTGGCATTCCATCCTCGGCCAGCTCAAGGTCAAACAGCACGGCGAAGAAGCCAAATCCTTCTGGGGCGGGAAAAAATAGCGCCGGCGTCACTTCGCGCTTGCCCCAAGCGCCGGTTTCGCGTCCAAATGGTTCATGCCTGACTGGTTAGTCATCGTCATTCTGGGCGTGATCGAAGGAATCACGGAATTCATTCCCGTTTCATCCACGGGCCATTTGCTGCTGGCGGAACACCTGCTGAAGATCCAGGAAAGCGACCTGTTCAACATCGTCATCCAGTGCGGGGCGGTCATTGCCGTGTTGCCGCTGTTTCCCCAGCGCCTCTATAAATTCATCTTTGAACTGCGCCAGAAAGAGACGCAGGATTATTTGCTGAAAATCCTGGTCGCCTTCGCCATTACCGGGGCAGTGGGTTTTGTGCTTGAAAAAAAAGGGTTCCGGCTGCAGGAAAACCCGCTGCCCATCGCCTGGGCCCTGTTGCTGGGCGGCGTCGCCTTCCTGATCATTGAATGGTGGCTGCGGGGGAGGAAATTGAGCCAGGAGATCACCTGGCCCGTGGTCTTTGCCGTGGCCGCCGGCCAGTTGCTGGCGGCGGTGTTCCCCGGTTCCTCCCGCTCCGGTTCCACCATCCTGCTGTCGCTGATGCTGGGACTAAGCCGCCCGGCAGCGACGGAATTTTCCTTTCTGGTCGGCATTCCCACCATGCTGGCGGCCGGCGGGCTGAAGATATTCAAGGCGCTGCACCATCCGCCCGTTGGCACTCCGCCGGAAAACTGGGGCATGGTCCTGTTGGCCACCGCCATCGCCGCGCTGGTTTCCTTTGTCGCCGTAAAATGGCTGCTGCGTTACATCCAGACCCACACCTTCAACCTCTTCGGCTGGTATCGCATCGCCATAGCCATTGCCGTTTTCCTCCTGATGGCGCGTTGAGCGATTATTGCGCCGGAGCCGGGATGAAAATCTTTTTCCCGATAATCATATGGTTCGGGTCCAGGCCGGGATTGGCCTTCAGAATTTGTTCGCTGGTCACCTTGATGCCCTGGTCCCGATACGCTTTGGCAATGGCCATCACCGTATCGTTGCGCTGGATGGTGTATTCGTAGCCCTTTTGCGGGCCGGTCCCGGATGAGGTGGATGTCTCGGACGGCGGCAATGGTGTTATCGGAACCGTCGGGGCCGGCCGGTGGCTGGACGTTGAACTGCCGCTGACCTTCCCGATCTTCTCGATTTCCTTCAGGATCAGGTCCCGGTCTTCCTGCCGTTTTTTGTCGATTTCCTGGACCTGGTCGGCGAGCTTTTTCAGGTCATCGGCGCTGGCAACATCGGCATTGGCCGATCCACCGGCCTTGTCATGCAGGTCGCCGATTTCCTTCTCCAGCGCGTCGATGCGCTTTTTCTGCAGATCGATGGAATCCTGCAGGTCCTGGATCTGGCCGGTGAGCTTGTTGATCTGTTGCTGGGTGGCGTCGTCCTGGGCACGAGCGGTGGCCACCGACAGGCCGATGATAAAAAACCAGATTAAGATTCGTTTCATGCGCCCGAAAATAAACCGCCGGGCGGCGGCGTCAAGCCGCGTCCAACGGACCGTATTTCCGGATTTCCGGCCAGATCCAGGCCACAGCCAGCACGGTGAGAATGGTGCCGACGCCGCCGGAGACGACGGAAATCACCGCGCCGGTCACGATGGTGTTTCCGATCAGCGGACCAAAAATCTGCGCCACGGTGCCGGACTCGAATTCGCCCATCTCGTTTGACGTGGCGATGAAAAGATTGTTGACGGCCGAAACGCGCCCGCGTTTGTCATCCGGCGTCAGCATCTGGACCAGCGTATGGCGCACCACGACGCTGATATTGTCCGCCGCGCCGCAGGCGAACAGCATGGCGAGCGAGAACCAGAACCAGGTCGAAAGCCCGAACACAATCGTCGCCACGCCGAATGCCGTCACCGCCCACAACATGGCCGGACCGGCTTTCTGCAGCGGCCGGCGGTGGTTCAGGATGAAGGCGCAGCACACCGAACCCAATGGCAGCGCCGCCGACAAAAAACCCAGACCGGTCGGCCCGACGTGCAGGATATCCTTGGCATAGATCGGCAGCAGCGCGGTTGCGCCGCCCAAAAACACCGCGAACATGTCCAGGGTGATGAGTCCCAGGATAATTTTACTGGCGTAGACGAATTTGAAACCCGTCAACAGCGCCTGGATCGTCATCGGTTCCCGGCTTTTGACGACATTCTGCCGGCGGATGAGGCCGACCAGGACGCAGACGACCAACGCAGCCACGGTGAAGATGAGGTAAACCGGCGCCGCGGCGGCCGGGCTGTTGAGCCAGTGAAGTTGCATCCAGGCAATCAGGGCGCCGGCCGCAATCCGGCCGATGATGCAGGAGAGCTGGAACACGCCGGCGTTCCAGTTCGCCGCCCGGGAAAATTCCTTGCGGCCGACCAGCGCCGGCAAAAACGCGGCGTTGGCCGCCCGCATAAAGGTGCTGGCCGAACTGCTGATGAGCAGAAAAAAATAAATCCAGAAGACCGGCGCCTGGCGCCAGGAAACCAACGCCATGCCCAGCGTCGCCGCCGCCACCGCAGCCGTCGTCACCAGCACGATCTGTTTGCGGCTGTAATTGTCCGCCACGTGTCCCGCCGGCAACGTGAACAAAAACATCGGAATCATCTGTACCAATCCCACAAACCCGAGCGCCAGCGCCGAACCCGTGCGCGCGTAGATTTCCCAAAGGATGGCGATGGTGAACATCTGCTGTCCGGTGATGGCCACAAAACGGCCGATCAGATACAGCGAGAAATCCCGGTTCCGGAAAATGGCGTATGGATGGTCGCCGCCGGTGGACGGCGGCGGCGGCGATTCATCTGGCAGTTCGGTTTCAGCCATGAGGCAACGGCGGTTAACTTAGCCGAAATTCTCCGGGGGTCGAGTTTTCCTCAATCACCATCCGGATTTCGCCCGTCTCTCCTTGATTTGCCGTGAGCATCAATCGCCGTTATGCTTTATCCCGTGGACGATCCCGGCGGCAACTCGCAACGTTATCGATGGCCCTGGTTTGTGCTCGCGGCCGTTTTGGTGGCCATCGTACTCGCCATTTTGTGGATGAGCTATGCCGTCCACGAGGAACAGCGTGAACGCGATGTGATTACTCCCCCGCCCGCCGGTCCGGCGCGCTAAGGATTGTCTTTGAGAATCTCCTGAAACCGGCCCACGATGTCATGATGCTGGTCCGCGACATTTTTGGTTTCGCCGGGATCAGTTTTGAGATTATACAGTTCCAGCGGTGCGCCGGCGCGAGGCTGCACGGCCTCCCAATCCTCCTGGCGGATGGTGTGCCACACGTTGCGTCCGACCCGTCGCCAGTGGAAAAATTCGTGCCGGTGGGCCGGGGTCTGGCCGAGCAGCACCGGAAAAACGGATAGGCCGTCCGTCCCGGCCGAAGGCCCGACCAATGCGATATCGGTCAAGGTCGGCATCAGATCCCACGCCGCCCAGGTGAAATCGCTGACCTGCCCGGCAGCAATTCTTCCCGGCCAACTGGCGATCATCGGCACCCGCAGGTCGCCTTCGTAAAGTTCACCGGGCGCGCTGCGGAACGACCCGGCACTCCGGAAAAATTTCGGATCGATGCCCCCGTTCGTTTGCGATCCGGTGTCGCTGGTGAAGAAAATCACCGTGTTGCTGACGAGGTTCAACTGTTTCAAATGGCTGACCAATCGGCCGATGCTTTCATCCAGCCGGGTGATCATGGCCGCCCGGTTTTTTTCCACCTGCGGCCACGGCTCCTCGGAAAAGGGCGCGTCGGTCGGCACCAGTCCGGTTCCGCCGTCGGGAATAATGCAATTGAGCTGGAGGAAAAATGGGCGGTATTGGTTGAACCGGTCGGGCCGGTCGTTACTGATGAAATTCAACGCGATGGTGGTCAGCAGATCGGGGATATATTGGTTCTTTTTGCCGTCCATATTTTGATACACATTGGCCCGGCCCTGAAAACCGGTGTGGCCATCGTAACGCCACAGATAATCGGCATAAAAATTTTCCGCGGCATCCCCCTCGAAATAGCCGGCGAATTGATCGAATCCATGATTCCACGGCTTGCCGGTCGTTTGATCGTCTCCCAAATCCCACTCGCCGATCAAACCGGTGGAATAACCGGATTGCCGAAGGACCTGGGCCACCGTCACGTCGTCCGCCGCCAGCGGCACGTCCACATCGGCCCGCTGTTTCAAATGGCGCGGATCCCGGCCCAGCATGAGCGCCGCGCGCGCCGGAGAACTGGCCGCGTCGCCCGCGTAATAGCTGGTGAACCGGATGCCCCCGGCGGCCAGCCGGTCCAGGTTCGGCGTCTGGTATTTCGTCTGGCCATAACAGCTCAGGTCGCCATAACCGAGGCCGTTGGCCACGATCAAAATGATGCTCGCGCGGCGCGGCAGGGGCCGCGAGGCATTGGTCAATACCATGGAAAATTGCGCGTTGGCGCTGGAAAACCCATCGAACCAGGCGGCGCCGGCCAGCACCAGTGCCGCGAGCATTCGACCGGAACGGTGGAAACGGATTGATTTCATTGTGGGTTTGGATTCTGGAAAGACCGGGCCGTTCAATGCAATTCTTTTCGGCGGAAATCCCGGCTCAATTCCGCCGGCCAAACTCCGGATCGAGCGGAACACGCGCGGCGACGATGAAACTGGGGATCGTGGCCAGGATGACCCAGACAAAGAAATGCGGATAACCGATCCGTTCCTGCAGCCAGCCGCTCCACATCCCCGGCACCATCAGGCCCAGCGCCATGAACCCGGTGCCGATGGCATAGTGCGCTGTCGCGTGTTCGCCCCGGGCAATGTAAATCATGTAAAGCATGAAGGCGGTGAAACCGAAACCGTAGCCGAATTGTTCGACGGCGACGCCGGCGCCGATGGCATATAAATTCTGCGGCTGCGCATACGCCAGCCAGATGAAGACCGCGTCCGGCAGGTGCATCACGAACAGCATGGGCCAGAGCCAGAATTTCAGGCCCTGCCGCGACGCCACGCAGCCTCCCGCGAGACCGCCCACCAGCAGGGAACCCACTCCCGCGCAGCCGTAAATCCAGCCGTACTGGTCGTCGGACAAGCCGAGTCCACCCCGGTCGCGCCCGTCCAGCAGGAACAGTTTGGCCACATTCAACAATTGCGCCTCGCCAAAACGGTACAGCAGCAGGAAGGCGATCAACGTGCCGATATGCGGTTTGCAAAAAAACGCGGCGAAGGTCGCGGCAAAATTTCCCGCCAGCTTTCCCTGCCCCGTCCCAACCACGTCGCCGGCCGGTCGCGGCAACTGCCAGCGATGGTACAGGGAAAGGCAAACAAAGAGTCCCGCCACCAATGCGAAGACCAGTGCCCACGCCGTCGCAAAACTGCCGGTGCGTTCCTGGAGGTTTCCCGCCAGGATAACCAGTTGTCCCTGGGCGGCAATCATGGCCACGCGGTAAAATGTGTTGCGCACGCCGGAAAAGGCCGCCTGCTGCCGCTCGGAATTGGCCAGGATATAAAAGCCGTCCACCGCGATGTCGTGCGTCGCCGAACTGAACGCCGCCAGCCAGAACAGCGCCAGGGTGAGCTGGAAAAAATGGGTCGTGGGAATCGTCAACGCCATGCCGGCAAAGACCGCGCCGAGGACCAGTTGCAGTGTCCAGATCCACAGCCGGCGCGTTCGAAGCAGGTCCACCAGCGGACTCCACAAGGGTTTGATGACCCAGGGCAGCCCCAGCCAGGCCGTCCAAAAGGTGATGGTGGTGTTGGATATGCCGAGGTTTTTGTAGAGCACGACGGAGACCGACATCGCCAGGGCATAGGGCAAGCCCTCGGCGATATAGAGCGTGGGAATCCATGCCCACGGGCGGTGGGAACTGGTTTTGGCATCGGCCATCCGCGTTTGAGTAACAGGCCCGGGCCGGGCGGGCAAGCCGGCACATCTCCGAAGGAAGCAAGGGCAATGCGCCGGGCACGGACGCCGCAGCGCGGCGTCCCTACCTCAGAGGAGCCCGCCGCCGACCAAGCGATTTACCCGCCTTATCCCGGTTTTCCGGCTTGCGCTTTGGCCCGTATCCTGCGTTGAGTCAACGGGTGACCGGGGCATTTATCAATGCGTTGGGCATTTTGATCGGCGGGTTGGCCGGTTTGGCCATGCTCAAACCGCTGTCGCTCCGCTCCCAGATTTTTCTCCGGTTTGCCCTCGGCGCCGGCACGGTTTTTTTTGGACTCCAACTCGTCTGGCTGAGCCTGCCGGGAACCTTCCTGCCGGGCCTGAAGCAAATCGGGGTCGCCGTCCTCGCCACGATCGTGGGATTCTGGATCGGCCGTCTCCTGCGACTGCAACACGGGTCGAATCGCCTGGGGCGGTATGCCGGGCGGCTGATCACGGACGCCCAATCGAGTCCTTCGCGCAAAAAAATCGATGGCCTGCTTGCCTGTTCCATTTTGTTTTGCGCCGCTCCGTTGGGCGCCCTCGGGGCGCTCGCCGATGGATTGCCACCCACGGACAGTCCGTACGGCTATTGTTATCTGCTCGCCATCAAAGGCGTGATGGACGGCATGGCGATGACGGGTTTTATGAAAATATTCGGCTGGCCGGCGGCACTGTCCGCGTTTCCGGTTTTCGCCCTGTTCAGCGGCATCACGCTGGCCTGCCGCCTTGGAACGCCCTGGCTGGCCGCCCACGGCCTGGTCGGCCCGATCGATACCGTCGCCGGTTTCATCGCCGAGGCCATTGCCCTGATGATATTTGAGGTTCGCCGGGTGGAAATGGCGAATTTCCTGCCGGGTCTCGCCGTCGCCCCGTTGCTGGCCTGGTGGTGGCTGGCCTGATGGGCGGCTCGGGTCGCACTGCGGCCCGGCGGCGTCTCGCGCGCAAGGCGCACCCCCGTGAAATCGGGGCACCATCCATTCAAGCTTTGGCTTGCCGCGCGGGCCAAAGCGGTCGATGCTGGAACCGGACATGAACTGCATCGTCACCGCCGGCCCGACCTTCGAGCCGTTGGACGAGGTGCGGCGGCTGACGAATTTCTCCACCGGCCGCCTCGGCACCGAGTTGGCCAATTTTCTCGCGGCCCGCGGTCACCAGGTGGCGCTGCTCATCGGCGAAACCGCCACCTATGCCGGCGAACGGCGCGCGCCGCACGTGGCCGTTTTTTCCACCACCGCCGACCTGCGCCAGCGTCTGCACGCCCTGGCCGCCAAACGCGTGGATGCCATCTTTCACGCGGCGGCCGTCAGCGATTTCACCTTTGGAAAAATCTGGCTGCGGTCGCCGGCCGGTGAAATGACCGAAGTCAAGTCCTTCAAAAAAATCCCGACGGCGTCCGGCCGGGTGCTCGTGGAGCTGGCGCCCACCCAAAAAATCATCGCCGAACTGCGCGGCTGGTTTCCGCGGACGCGGATCGCCGGCTGGAAATTCGAAGCCGACGGCACCCGGGCCGACGCGCTCAACGCGGCCAAACGGCAGATCACCGAATGTTCCACGGATCTGTGCGTGGCGAATGGCCCGGCCTACGGTGAAGGTTTCGGCCTGGTGACGAAAGACGGCAAAGCGGCCCATCTGGCGAGCGCGCCGCTGTTGTTTGAAGCGCTGGAAAAATTTTTATCGCCACCCGCACCTGCGGCCGCAGCCGGTCCGGCCCATCGGACCCGCCGTCCCCACTGACCGGCGGCAGTTACGCTTCAAAATCCTTCAACCGGCGCAGTCCCAGTTTCAACGGCAGCCAGCCGATGGCAAACGACAGCAGCACAAAGCCGGCGATGCCTTCCCCCGCCCAGGCCGCCCGCGCGTGCAAGCCGGCGGCGCCGAACACCAGCAGCAGCACGGAAGCCAGGATGTAAAACGAGCTCAACACGAAACACAGCGTGCCGCCGAAGCCGCTGACGATTTTGTTCGGGTTGGCTTCCTTCAGGTTCGGGTAAAGGACGCCCAGGCCGACGGCGAGGCCGTTGAGGGCGAAGGTCATGATGGTAATCACCGCGCTGAAAAAGAGCATGCGGTCCCAGGTCATCCGCAGCAGGTAACAGGACAGCAGGATGAGTCCGCAGGTCACGAACAGCGACAGGATGCTGGCCAGCCAGAACTTGGTTTTGACCACCCGCTCCATGCCCATGGGGGCCATGCCGACGATCCACAGCCGCCAGCCTTCCAGCGAAAATTGCGGGAAGACGAACCGGGTGGTGACCGACGCCAGGTTCAGCGAACAAATGCCGAGGTTCAGAAAGGCCACCAGGTTGACCCAAAACGGGCTGTTCAGTTGATGGGTGAAATTGCGCAGGTTGATGATGTAAACCCCGAGCAGGCCGAACAGCATCACGGATTGTCCCCATTGTGTCGTGTCCCGCCAGAACATCCGGAGGTCCTTCACCGCCAGCGTCCGGGTATCGCGTTCCAACCAGAAGATTTTGGCCACGGCCCGTTCGAGCCAGTCGGGTGCCAGGCGGTTTTTCCGGAAGCCGGAAAACCAGCCCTGCCCGCCCCCGGCACGACTTTGCACCGCTGACGCCGTGTTATAAAAGAGTTGTCCGAACCGGGTAAAAACGATGCCGCCGAAAAACAGCGTATGGCTCAACAATACCAGCGCAAAAAAGGCGGCACCGCGCAGAATGCCTTCGGCCCATTGCAGGACGGACGTGGACAGCCAATAACTCGGCAGGAACGGAAACAGGGTGAACCGCGTTTTGGCCAGCAACTGGTCGAGCGCCTCCAGGGTGCGCCGATCGAGCAGGTCGTCGTTGACCGGCTGGGCCTTCCACCAGAACGCGGCCAACGCCAGCAACACGAGGGCGGTGCCGATCATCGCCAGTTGAAAGCTGCGCCGGTCCAGGAACCGCCCGATCCAGATGGCCAGCGCCGCGCCCAGGACGGCCGGCAGTATGACAAACAGGCCGACCAGCAGCACGGTCATCACATAGAAATGCCAGGGAACACCGCGCAACAGGCCAAACGCCGCCAGCAACGGCGCAATCAAAAAAACAAATGCCCAGGAAGCCAGCACCGTGGATTCGATGAATTTCCACTGGAAAATGGTCCGGGGCGCCACCGGCAGGGTCAGCAACCAGGCCGTTTCCCGGTTCCGGAACAGGTTCGTGTAGCTGATGATCAGGTTGCTCAACAGCAACAGGGCGAACAAGAATGCAAACAGGACGTACAGCAGCCGTTCGGTCAGCACCGCGCCCAGGCCCGGAAATTTTGCGATAAATTTCAAACCGTGATAAAACAGCGCGAAGGAAATGAACAGGTAACCGGTGACAAACAGCGTGATGGTGCCGGTCAGCAGGCGCGATTGGTCGCGCACGGCCAGCAGCCGGCGCCAGCTTTGCAAGGCGTTCACCCGCACCAGCAATCCCAGTGGAGCGGATCTTGGTTGAACGGAAGTCACGGGCACGGCATCAAACTAGCGTTGAAAGATGCCGGGTGCAATCCCGGCAAACGGAGGTTCTTCCGTTTCCGAGCCGTTTTAGAGTTAACTATGATCGCAAAGAAGTTCAGCCGCCGCCGGTTCATCCTGGCGGGCTTGCTGTTGGCCCCCGGCGCCGTCGTTGCCGATGCGGGGTGGATTGAGCCGGACTGGGTCCAGATTCGCCGCCTGCGCCCGACCGCTGCCACTCCCACCCACCGCTTCGTCCATTTTACCGACCTGCACCACAAAGGCGACCGGGCCTACGCGCAATCGGTGGTGGACCGGATCAATTCCCTGTCGCCCGATTTTGTCTGTTTCACCGGCGACATCATGGAGGAAGGAAAATTCCTGCCCGAAGCGCTGGAGATTTTGTCCGGGATCAAGGCGCCGCTGTATGGCGTGCCGGGAAATCATGATTACTGGAGCCGCGTTCCCTTTGAAGGCATCCGGCAATGCTTCGCGGCCACCGGCGGCGCCTGGCTGGTGGACCAGCAGCAGATGACCGCCGATGGAAAAATTAATATCCTCGGCATGGCCCGCTTCGGCCCGGGACATCCGTTGCCGGTGGCCCGGCCCGGAATGAAAAACATCCTGCTGGTGCATTATCCGGCGTGGTCCAAGCGGCTGGAGGGACAGCAATTTAACCTGATCCTGGCAGGGCATTCCCACGGCGGTCAGGTGCGCGTTCCGTTCTACGGTCCCCTGATCGTTCCGCCGGGGGTGGATGAATATGACCTGGGCTTGTTCCAAACCGCCGCCGGCCCGCTGTATGTCAATCCCGGCATCGGCTGGTTCCCGGTCCCCATCCGCTTCAACTGCCGCCCGGAAATAACTTTGATGGAGGTTTGAACCGGCGGTTCTTAGTGTGGGGCGGAAATTCCTGTCTGCTGGTTTTCCAAGCTTTCCAGCCCGGGAAAGAACCCGGGCGACTGGAACGTCGCCCAAGCCGGCAGGCTGGAAAGCTGGAAAGCCTGCCCCACATTGCCGAGATGTTTCCCGTTGAAGCCGCGCTGAGCGGTTTGTATCGTGCGGCGGATGCCGCCGCCGGAAAAAAAAATTTCCCCGCTCGCCGCGCCGGTCACTTCCTTGTGGGGCGTGGGAACGGAACGCGCCCAGGGGCTCGCGCGACTGGACATTCTCACCATCGAAGACCTGCTGCTGCATCCGCCGCGCCGGTATGAGGACCGCCGGAAATTCCTGCCCATCCGCGATCTGAAACTGAAAGAGCCGGCCACGGTGCGCGGCACCATCATCGCCGCCGGTGTCAAACGCTGGCGCAAAGGCACCCGGACGCTGTTCGAATGTGTGTTCGACGACGGCTCGGGCCGGCTGCATTGCCGCTGGTGGCAGATGTATTCGTGGATGGAGGATTATTATGCCGTCGGACGCGAATTCCTGGTGTTCGGCAAGCCGGACTCGCTCAAACCGCGCTCCATCGACCATCCGGAAACGGAACCCGTCGAACCCGGCGAAGACGAATTCATCCACGTCAACCGGATCGTCCCGATCCATCCGCTCACCGAGGGGTTGACGGCGCGGGTGATGCGAACGCTGGTCTGGCGCGCGCTGGAGAAATACGAACACCAGATCCCCGAACCGCCGATCCAGCCGGACTTGCGGGTCCTGCCCGCGCGATCCAACGCCGTTCGCATGATTCATTTTCCCGAGGAAATGGCGGATGTGGAAATCGCCCGCCAACGGCTGGCGCTGGATGAATTTGTCGCGTTGCAGGTGCAAATCCAGGCGCGGCGGAGAAACTTCGAACGGCAGGCGCAGGCCCTGCCCGGCAGCGGCGACAATCACCTCATCAAGCCGTTTCTGGCCCGGCTCGGTTTCAAGCTGACCGGGGCACAGACGCGGGTGTTGCGGGAAATCCGAAAGGATCTGGGCGGCACCCATCCGATGCGGCGTTTATTGCAGGGCGATGTCGGATCGGGCAAGACCGCCGTGGCCGCGTGCGCGGCATTGATGGCGCTGGAAAGCGGTTTCGCGGTCGCCCTGATGGCGCCCACGGAAATTCTGGCGGAACAACATTTCGCCAATTTCAAAAAGTGGTTTGAACCCCTGGGAATCCCGGTGGCACTGCAAACCGGCAGCCGCAAGACGGTCGAGAGTCGAGAGTCGAGAGACCAGCGCCAGAAGCCCGGCCAGCCCTCGGCCCTCGACTCTCGACCCTCGACTCTGCACATCGGCACCCACGCCCTCCTGACGTCCGGATTCGATTTGCCGAATCTGGGGCTGGTCATCATCGACGAGCAGCACAAGTTTGGCGTTGCGCAGCGCGAACAACTGGTGCGCAAGGGCCGTTATCCGCACCTGTTGGTGATGACGGCCACACCGATTCCGCGCACGCTGGGCCTGACCCTTTACGGCGACCTGGACAGTTCGGTGATTGACGAGCTGCCCGGAGGCCGGGGCCGGGTCAAGACGTTTGTCCGGACGGCCGAGAAACTGCCGAAGGTCTGGGAATTCATCCGCGAAAAACTGGCTGCCGGCCGCCAGGCGTACGTCGTCTACCCCCGCGTTGAGGAATCCGGCGACAAAGGCCTGAAAGCGGTCATCGGCGAATTCGATCATCTGAAAGCCGTCGTCGCTCCCTTTCGCATCGGCCTGTTGCACGGCCGGTTGAAAAGCCGTGAAAAGGAAGAGGTCATGGCGGCCTTCCGCGCGAACGCGGTAAACGTGCTGCTGGCTACAGCGCTCATCGAGGTGGGCGTGGACGTGCCGAACGCGACGGTGATGCTCGTGGAAAACGCCGAACAGTTCGGCCTGGCGCAGTTGCATCAGTTACGGGGACGCATCGGCCGGGGGACGCATGAGTCCTATTGCATCCTGATTTCCGCCGCCGGGACGGATGATGCCGAAGAGCGTTTGAACGTGTTGGCGGAAACCACCGACGGTTTCCGCATCGCGGAAGCGGACTTGAAACTGCGCGGTCCGGGCGAACTGCTGGGCCGGGAACAAAGCGGCGTGCCGAAATTCCGCTTCGGCAACCTGGCCGACGATCTGGCTTTGATCCGCCAGGCCCGGGCGCTGGCCGCCAAATCGGAAGCTGCCTCGCCCGAATAATGTGAATAAATTGGGCTTGCCGTGTCCGCAACTTTAGCCGAGCTTGGGCGCTTATGAAAAAAATGTTATTAATCACCTGCGTGTTCGGTCTGTTGGGTCTGGGATTGCTGGCGGGTTGCCAGAAGAAAAACGACATGAGTATGCCGTCGACCCCATCCGCCCCGTCTACTCCGTCCACCAACGCTCCGGCGACGACCAACGCCGCGGCGCAGTAAGCATTCTGCGGTTCGACCGGAGGTGGGGAAACTGCATTTGTGAAGATGCGGAACCGGTGTTTTATCGCATTGGACCTTGGATTTTTGGGGATTTACGGCTAAATTGCGCGTATGAAAATGTCCTTCCTGATGATCGTTGCAGGCGGATGTCTCCTGGCCGGCTGCGGCAAAAGCAATTCCGGTTCGCAGCCCCAGAGCACCAATGCCGCCCCGACAACCAATCATATTGCCGTTGCCAATCCGTCGGGCGGCTATCTGGGTTCGTTGGCGCAGGCGGATAAATCTGCCGTCAAGACCATCGATGTCTCCTACCTGAACCAGGCCGTCCAGTTGTTCAATACCCAGGAGGGCCGGTTGCCCAAAGACCTGAATGAACTGGTGCCCAATTACGTCGCGAAACTTCCGAACCCGCCCTACGGTTATCGCCTCGACTACGATGCCACCACGGGACAGGTCAAAGTGGTGCCGCAGTAGATTTCAGACCGTTCCCGTCTTCCGTGGGGCAGACATTCCTGTCTGCCGGTTTGACGGGCTTCCCAGCCCGGGGAAAACCGGGTGAATGGAACGTCGCCCCAACCGGCAGGCTGAAAAGCCTGCCTGACATTGCCGGACCCACATTTTTGTCTCGCCAAACCGCCGGCCGGCAGGCAAAGAGAGCGTTCCGGTTTTTCATTTCATGAACGAACAAATTGTCATTCTGGATTTCGGGTCGCAATACACCCAGGTCATCGCCCGGCGCATCCGGGAATGCAACGTGTATTCGGTCATCGTTCGCTATGACACGCCGGCGGCGGAGATCGCCGCGTTTCAGCCCCGGGGCATCATTCTGTCCGGCGGTCCGTCGAGTGTTTACGCCGCGAACGCGCCGTTGCCGGACCGGACCATTTTTGACCTGGGCGTGCCGATGCTCGGCATCTGCTACGGCGTTCAACTGTTCGCGCAGTTTCTCGGCGGCCGCGTCGAGAAAGGCCGGAAACGGGAATACGGCAAGGCGGCCCTGGAGGTCAAAGACACCGCGTGCGCGCTGTTCGCCCGGTTGCCGCGAACGTTGCAGGTCTGGAATTCACACGGCGACAAGCTCACGAAACTTCCCGCCGGCTTCAAACCCGTTGCCGTCACCGATAATTCGGAATACGCGGCGATCGAACATCGCGTGAAGCGGCTGTTCGGCTTGCAATTTCATCCGGAAGTCGTCCATACGCCGCGCGGCCGGGAGATCATTGCCAATTTTGTGCACGGCATTTGCGGCTGCAGCCGGAGCTGGACGATGCGGCACTACCTGGACCAGGCGGTGGAGGACATCCGGCGGCAGGTCGGGCGGGAAAAAGTGATTCTGGGCCTGAGCGGCGGCGTGGATTCCAGCGTGGCGGCGGCCCTGCTGCACAAGGCCATCGGCAAGCAACTGACCTGCATCTTCGTCAACAACGGCGTGCTGCGCGCCCGCGAAGCCGAAGTCGTCCGGGAGGTTTTTGGAAAACATTTTCATATCAAGCTCCAGTACGAGGACGCAACCCGGTTGTTCCTGCGCCGGCTCAAAGGCGTGACCGATCCGGAGCGCAAACGAAAAATCATCGGACGCACTTTCATCGAGGTCTTCGAAGCGGCCACGCGGCGGGCCGGCCGGGCGAAATTCCTGGCCCAGGGCACGCTCTATCCGGACGTGATTGAATCCGTGCCCATTGCCGGCAATCCGGCAGCGATGATCAAGAGCCACCACAACGTGGGCGGGCTGCCGAAGAAAATGAAATTTGCGCTCGTCGAACCGCTGAAATGCCTGTTCAAGGATGAAGTCCGCCGACTGGGGCTGGAGCTCGGGTTGCCCAAGGAAATTGTCCTGCGCCAGCCGTTTCCCGGCCCCGGCCTGGCCGTGCGTTGCCTGGGCGAAGTCACGCCGGAAAAATTGCAGGTCCTGCGCCGCGCGGACGCCATCGTGGTGGAAGAGATGAAAGCCGCCGGACTTTACTACAAGACCTGGCAGACTTTCGCCGTGTTGTTGCCGGTGCGCAGCGTCGGCGTTCAGGGTGACGAACGGACCTACGATTGGACCCTGGCCATCCGGGCCGTGGAATCGCAGGACGGCATGACGGCGGACTGGGTGAGGCTGCCGTACGATCTGCTGGAAAAAATTTCCCTGCGCATCACCAACGAGGTGCGCGGCCTCAACCGCGTGGTGCTCGACCTGACCAGCAAACCGCCGGGCACGATCGAGTGGGAATAGGAACCGGCCGCGTCATTTTTGGGAATGGCGACGCCGCAGCGCGGCGTCCTTGCCCCAAAATGAGCCACCACCTCATTTTTTTCTGGTTTGCCTCGTGGGACCGCCTTAAGGTAAAAGCACAGTCAACCCGGAGCAACTTATGGATATTATCTTCAATTGCCCTCATTGCGACCAGGAAATGGCGGTCGACAGTTCCGGCGCCGGTTCAGAAATCCAATGTCCTTCCTGCGGAAAAAAAATCACGATTCCCGCGGCGTCATCGGTGCCGGCACCGGCGCATGGATCGGCGGACGGGGGACAAACGGCGGGTACCCACAGTATTGCTTCTTCCGCCGCCGCCAAGGTGGAGATGCATCTGAAAGTGCCGGTGCGGGACAAACCGGGCGAGATGTTGATCGCCAAACCCAAACCTCCGCTGGAAGCGGTGGCGCGCGGCGCCGACAAACGAATCCGGGCCCGGACGATCCGCCACGCCGCCTGTGTGGAAGCGGGCCACGATAAATTTGACGACCGCGTGATGGAATTTTTGAATGAAGTCGGCGAGCCCAACATTATCAGCATTCACACCATCAGTTACACGCATTTTGACGTCGGCACGCAAAAAATTCTGAACGACTACGGCCTGGTGGTCCTGTTCCGCGGATAGTTCAAAACGCGCCCGGGCCGTGGTATTGTCCTGATTTGAAAAAGGTAGGGACAGCGCGCTGCGCTGTCCGGACGACGCAGCGAGGCGTTCCTACCAAAATGAGCCCATCCGCCGTACCCAACTTGACTTGCTGATTTCGGGCCGTTACTGTCGCTTCATGAATTGCCGGTCTGGCCTTCTACTGGTCGTCACCGCGTGCCTGGCGTTATGCCCCTTGCGCGCGCCGGCGCCATTGTATTACGTCAAGGGCGAAGGCTGGTACTACGAACCGTACGGCCAGAGCGCCAAATGGCAGCGTACCCGCGCCAAGGACCAATTGGATGTGGCGCAGCAGGCGTTTGACACCGGTGACTATGACACGGCGCTGCACGCAGCTCACCGGGTCCTGCGCATGTGGCCGTTATCGGATTACGCGCCGGACGCCCAGTATCTGATCGGCCGCAGCCTCGAAGCGACAGGCATGGACCAGGCGGCCTTCAAAGCCTATCAGACCATCATTGAAAAATATCCGCACAGCAGCCATTACGAAGAGGTGCTCTGGCGGCAGTATGCCATCGCCAACCGGTTTTTGGGCGGCCAATTTTTCCGCGTGCTGGGCTATCTTCCATTGTACCCGTCGATGGATCGGACGGCGGGCATGTTTGACCAGATTGTCACCAACGGCCCGTACAGCGACGTGGCACCGCACGCCCAGTTGCGGATCGGGGCCGCACGGGAAAAACAAAAGGATTTCCCCGAGGCGGTCAAGGCTTATGCCACCGCGGCCGACCGTTATTACAATCAGCCGTCGATCGCGGCCGACGCCATGTTCCGGGAAGGCGTTTCGTACGCCCGGCAGGCGGCCAAGGCGGAATACGACCAGAACACCGCCGTGGAAGCCATCGCCACGTTCACCGATTTCATCACGCTCTATCCGGATGACCGGCGCGTACCCCAGGCGCAAAGGGCGATTGCCTATCTCAAGGGCGAGCAGGTGCGCGGCAATTTTGAAATTGCAAAATTTTACGAGAGCAGCAAGCGATGGACGGGGGCGCTGGTGTATTACAACCAGGTATTGCAGCTGGATCCCAATTCGCCCTACGCCGCCGTGGCGCGCCAGCGCATTGAGATGCTTAAACCGCGCATTCAGGCGCCAACCGTCAATTGAAATGCGCCGGCTGGAGATTTTCATCCTGATGACCACCGCGCTGTTGCTCGCCGGCTGCGCTGCCTATCACCTCGGCCCGGTCAACAACGCCACCGCGGGAGAACGATCCATCGAAATCCTGCCCTTCAACAACCAGACCCTTCAACCCCGCCTGGGCGACGCCGTCACCCAGGCTCTGCGCGAACGCCTCCAGACCGACGGCACCTATCACCTCGCCACGCACAAACCCGGCGATGTCGTCGTCAGCGGCGTCATCACCCGTTACAATCGCGAGGGATTGAGCTACCTGAACAACGATGTCACCACCACCGAAAATTACCGCGTCGGAGTCATTGCCCATGTCAAAGCGCTTGACCGGACCACCGGCAAGGTCTTGCTGGATAAAAACGTGGACGGCTACACGTTGATTCACGTCGGCACCGACCTGGCGGATTCCGAACGCCAGTCGCTGCCGCTGCTGGCCGAGGACCTGGCGAGAAATATTACCGAACTGCTCACTGAAGGCGCTTGGTGACAGCCACTTGAGACGGCTGAAGCCTTTCTTTTCCCCAAACGTTTTTTTAAAAAAAACCGCTTGCGTCGCCATTTGATATATATTTATTATATATCGTCTCACGAAACCCAAAATCAAACCATCAACCATCAACGATATGAAAAAATTGACCAAAACCATCGTGCTAAGTTTGTTGGCCGCCGCCCTGGCGGGCACACCGGCGCTGTCGGGCGCCCAGGATACCAACGCGAACCAGATGCCGGCTTCCGGCCAAACCGCGCCCAAATCCCGGAGCCTGGTGTTCCGGGGCAAGATCAGCGCCATCGACGCCACCGCCAGCACCTTGACGGTCGGAAAGCGCACTTTTGGCGTTACCGCCGAGACAAAGATTCTGCGGGACGGCAAACCGGCCACCCTGGCGGATGGGCAGGTTGGGGAACCGGTCAGCGGCGCTTACCGGAAATCGGATGACGGCAAACTGATCGCCACCACCCTCCACCTCGGCGCCAAAGCGGAACAGGCGCCGGCCGCCGGCGGAACTCCGTAAATCGGGAAGTGTGGAATCCTTCGGCGGACGGCAGCGTCCGCCGTTTTTTTATGCCCGCTTCCACCAACTGGTGAGGCTCTTGGATTTTTGCGCCTGGGGCGTTTGATACTGTTTGACGACCAACTGGCTGCGCGACGCCTCGAGTGCCATGATGAATTCCTCGTAACTCAGAAACCGGTCGGCCGGATTTTTCGCCATGGTCTTCAACAGCGCATCGCTGGTCGGCTGCGTGATTTCCGGCACCACCAGGTTCGGCGGCGTCAAGGGCGTCTGCACCTGGGCAACAATCACTTCCTCGACCGTCGGCGCTTCAAACGGCACATGGCCGGTCATGGCGTGGTACAGCGTGGCCCCAAGGCTGTACATGTCGGACAAAAACGTTTCCGGCTCGCGTTTGATTTTCTCCGGCGCCACGTAATACGGCGTGCCCCAGGTCACGTCCTCCACTTCGTGTTCCACGTCGGCTTTGCGGGCGAGGCCGAAATCGACCAGCTTGGGTTCATGGTCGGCGTTGAAGAGAATGTTGCCGGGCTTGATGTCCCGGTGGAGCAGATCGTGCTTGAGCGCCAGGTTGAGCGCGTCGGCGATTTTGATGCCGATATCGAGGATGTCCAGTTCGGGCAGCAGGCGCAACTTCTCGATGCGGGCGTCCAGGCTGCCGTGATCGGCCAGTTCCATCACCAGGTACGACTGGCTTTCCCAGTCGTCGAAGGCGTAAATATGGATGATATTGGTATGGTTGAGCCGGGCGCAGGCGCGCGCTTCGCGATAAAAACTTTCGAGCGCTTTCGGGTCATTCAGCAATTCCTTCCGCATCAGCTTCACGGCGACGAGGCGTTCCAAAGTGGTGTCCCAGGCGCGATAAACCGTTCCCATGCCACCGGATCCGACGACGCTCCGCAATTCGAATTGCCGGATCATCATCGGCATCATGATGGGGTGACCGCACTTGCTGCACGGCACGGTGGCCAAAGGGGCGAGGTCGCCGGGGATGAAAACCTTGGTTTCGCACCACCCGCACGTGACCATTCTTAATTGCTCGCTCATACCCGACGCAGGCAATTTAGCACCGTTCCGCCGGTCGACAAGCCGAGAAACGCCCGGGTACCGTCTCAATTCGGAGGGGCGAGCTCCGCGAGTCCCCAATAATTCAGGGCGTCGTAGAACTCCGCCCTCCGAAATTAAGACCGTACTCGGCCCGGCGGCGGTTTACCGGAAAGCCCGGTTATCCCGGTCATTTACTTTCCCCCCCGCCATTGCTACAACTTTCCCGTGCTCAACAATGCCGCCATCTGGAAAATCCTCAATTCGCCCCGCCGCCTTTTTTTGATCGGCGGCCCCTGCGTGATTGAAAACGAAAAACTGTGCCTGCAAGTCGCCGCGTCCCTGCAGCAGACCTGCGATAAACTGGGCATTTTTTATATCTTCAAGGCCAGTTTCGACAAAGCCAATCGCACCTCGGCCAAATCCTTTCGCGGGCCCGGCCTGGACGACGGCCTGCGCGTCCTGGCCAAAGTCCGCGCCGAGTTCGGCATACCGGTGTTGACGGACATTCACCACGAAATCCACGCCGCCGTCGCCGGCGAAGTCGTCGACATCCTGCAGATTCCGGCGTTCCTCTGCCGCCAGACCGATCTGATCGAAGCCGCCGCTGCCACCGGCCTGATCGTCAATCTGAAAAAAGGCCAGTTCCTGTCCCCGGCGGAAATGGGGCAGGTCGCCGAAAAAGCCCAACGCGCCGGGGCGAAACGGATTCTGCTCACCGAACGCGGTTCGACCTTCGGTTACAACAACCTCGTCGCCGATATGCGCTCGATTCCGATCATGAAAAGTTTTGGTTTCCCGGTCGTGTTCGACGCCACCCATTCCGTGCAACGGCCGGGTGCCGGCGGCGATAAATCCGACGGACAGGGCTGGCTGGCGCCGACGCTGGCCCGGGCCGCCCTGGCGGCCGGCGCCAACGGCCTGTTCATCGAAACCCATCCCCATCCGGATCGCGCGCTCAGCGACGGGCCGAATATGATTCCGCTGGCGGAAATGGCCCCGACCTTGCGGCGGTTGTTGAAGGTGTTCAAAGCGGTCGCCGAGTGACCTTCCCTTGTTTACCGGGGAATACTGACCATGGCCAAAACCAAAAGCCTTCCGCTGAGCGCAAAACTCTGCCGGATAAAATTGCTCCTCTGCGACGTGGACGGCGTGCTGACCGACGGTTCCATCTTTATTGGCAGCGCGGGTGAATTCAAACAGTTCAACATCCGGGACGGCCTCGGCCTGGTGCTGCTGCGCCGGGCCGGCCTGAAAATCGGCTGGGTCTCGGCCCGCCCCTCACCCGTCACCACCCTGCGCGCCCGCGAACTCAAGATCCATTTTCTTATCCAGCAAAAAGATCGCAGCAGCAAAACCGCTGCGGTCGAAAAACTCCTGGCCCAGGAACAGATCGGCTGGGACGAAGTCTGTTTTGTGGGCGACGACATCGTCGACCTGGGCCCGTTGCGGCGGGCGGGCCTGGCGGTGGCCGTGGCCGACGGCGTGGCCGAGGCCCGGGCCGCCGCACATCTGGTCACCCGCGCCGGCGGCGGCCGGGGCGCCGTGCGGGAAGTGGTGGAATTGATCCTGAAAGCGCAAAAAAAATGGAACTTCTTCACCGTGCATTACGCCACCTGACCACCGGAACCCACCGGGCGCGAGGATGGCTCACGGGTCTGGTTGCGCTCGCTGCCGCCGTCGGCCTCCGCGCCCAGTCGGGCGGCCATGCGACGGATTTCACGACGACGGAATATTATCCGGACCAAAAGCACGTCAAATCGGTCCTGTCCGGAACCGAGGCCTTGCCGGAACCCGGCGGCCGGCTGGTCATCAAACAGCTCAAGCTGGAACAATTTGACTCCGACGGCAAACTGGCGTGCGTCGTGACCGCGCCGGAATGCATTTACGACACGGTGGCCGGCACGGCCAACTCGGCCGGCCCGCTGGAATTGCGGAACGGCGACGGGAAATTTCAGGTGACCGGCGAAGGTTTTTTGTGGCGGCAGACCATTCAATTCCTCACCATTTCCAACCAGGTGCATACCGTGATCGAAAACGGGGCAACCTTTAACACGCGACCATGAAAATTTCCGGCCTTATCGTCCTGGTCCTGTTCAACGGCGCGCTGCTGCGGGCCCAGACCAACCTCCCGGGGGAACCTTCCGCCGCCGCCGGCACCAATGCGCCAGCCCTGCCCATGCCGCGACCGCCCACGAAAGTTGATTCCGACACGGCGGAGTTCGATCTGGCCCGGCACGAAGCGATTTATCACGGACACGTCCGGGTGGACGATCCACAAATGAAGCTGTCCTGCGAACGGCTCGTGGCCGATCTGCCGGCCGCCGGCGGACGCGTCAATCATATCGTTGCCGACACCAACGTCGTCATCGACTTTGAAGACAACAAAGGGCAGACCCATCATGCAACCGGCGACCGGGCGGTTTACGTCTACGAAGTGCACGATGGTGCGACCAACGAAACCGTCACGCTCACCGGCCACCCGCAAATCGAAGACGCGGACGGCGTGCAAACCGGCGACTTGATCCGGTGGGACCGGGGGAACGACAAAATCTATTTCGAAAATTACAATTTGATCTACCGGAAGAACCTTAATGGCGCGATGGCCGACACCCATTCACCCGTTCCCATCATTCCGCCGCCCGTGATGGTAAAAACCAACGATTTCCCGCCGGGAACGGTCGAAAGCACCGGCCAGCCGGCGCCGGCGCCGACACCACCGCCGCCACAACCCTGATTTATGGAAACCCCGGCACCGTCATCGGACCACCTGTTGCTCACCACGGAGAACCTGGTAAAGGCCTACCGCGGCCGCCGGGTGGTCAATGACGTGTCCATTTCCGTGGGAACAGGCGAGATTGTCGGCCTGCTCGGTCCCAACGGGGCGGGCAAGACCACGACGTTCAACATGGTCGTCGGCCTGGTGAAGCCGGATCGCGGGGCAGTGAAATTTCAGCAGCGCGACATGACGCATCTGCCGATGCACCGGCGGGCGCGGCTGGGGATCGGTTATCTGACCCAGGAACCGTCGGTGTTCCGGAAGCTGACGGTGGAACAAAACATCCTGGCCATCCTGGAAACCTGCGCCGTGTCGCGTGACGAGCGCGCGGTGCGATTGAAGTACCTGCTCGAGGAACTGGACCTGACACCACTGGCCAAAAACCGCGCCTACACGCTCAGCGGCGGCGAAAAACGGCGCCTGGAAATCACCCGCGCGCTGGTAACCAGTCCGCGTCTGATGCTGTTGGACGAACCGTTCAGCGGCATTGACCCGATCGCGGTCTACGAGGTCCAGAAAATTGTCCGCCGGCTGAAGGAACGCGGCCTGGGCATTTTGATCACCGACCATAATGTGCGGGAAACCTTGAAATTGATCGACCGCGGCTACATCATCCACAAGGGTCAGGTGCTGGTGGAAGGTTCGTCGGAATTTCTGGCGAACGACCCGAAGGCCAGGGAAATTTACCTCGGACCCGAGTTTAATTTATAGCCATGCAACATCAGACCGTCACCGTGGAGCGTTTTTTCCGGGAGCACGCCGGGGCGCTGCAGATGCGGTCGTTGACCGGCGAACGCGGTTTTCAGCGCATCATCCGCGAATCCACGGTGAACCGGCCCGGCCTGGTGCTGAGCGGATTTACCCGTTACTTCGCCTACAAACGGGTGCAGGTTTTCGGCAACGCGGAGGTGTATTATTTGCGATCGCTCACGCCGGGCGAACGGGCCCGCCGCTATGCCAATTTTTTTACCTTCAAAATTCCCTGCATCGTGTTCAGCCGCGGTTTTCGTCCGGACAAGGAATTTCTGGCGGCATCGGAAAAAGCCGGCGTGCCGGTTTTTCAATGCCCGATGGTGACGATGAAATTCATCAACGCCGCGACGCTGGAACTGGAGGCGATGTTCGCCCCGCGCGGTTCGGAGATGGGCAGCATGGTGGATATCCTTGGCGTGGGGGTGCTCATCCGGGGCGAGAGCGGCATCGGCAAAAGTGAAGCCGTGCTGGCGCTCATCGAACGGGGTTACAGCCTGGTTTCCGACGACGTCACCAAAGTGGTGCTGGAGGACGGCCGCGATGTGGTCGGCTCCTGCGCGGAACTGACGCGCGACCACATGGAAATCCGCGGCATCGGCATCATCAACGTCGCCGCCATGTTCGGCATCAAGAGCATCCGCCACCAGAAACGCCTGGACCTCGTGGTCTCGCTCAAATTATGGAACGAAGTGGCCGACGTGGACCGGATCGGCATGGAACAGGAATTCATGAGGATCCTGGGCGTGGACATTCCGCACATTGTCATCCCGGTTCGCCCGGGCCGCGACCTGGCCCGGCTGATCGAAGTGGCCGCCTTCCAGACCAAATTGAAAATGTCCGGCCACAACGCCGCCCAGGAACTCAACGACCGGCTGATCGCCCACATGAGCCGGAATGTTCCCCCGGCGGCAAAATAAATTTTTCGGGCACTTTATTTTTGTTTGGAGTAGTGTAGAATGAGCAAGCCGATGAGCGCCAAAAAATTGACGGACAGCGAGTTTCTCACCCGGGAACTCACCATTGCGAACAAGCTGGGCATCCATGCCCGGCCCGCCGCGTTGTTTGTCAAAACCGCCAACCGCTTTGCCTGCGACATTTTTGTCGAAAAAGACGGCGAACGCATCAACGGCAAGAGCATCATGGGCCTGATGATGCTGGCCGCCGGCCCGGGCAGCAAACTGACGCTGCACGTCCGCGGCGCCGACGCCCATGCCGCCATCGCCGAGATTGAAGCCCTCGTCAAACGAAAATTTGACGAGGAATAGGTCGCCCGTCCGCGGCATACCCGTTTTTTATGGTCAAGCTGGGCAGCTACGCCATCAACATGGGCGGCTTCACGAACCTCACGGAACTGGTTTTCTCCGAAGCAGCCAAATATTTGCTCCTGCTGTTGCTGGCGGTTCTGGCCTTCCGGCTCTGGCGGCGCCTGCCTCAGGTTCCGCGGCAAAACAAACGCAGCAACCTGCTGCTGGCCGGCCTGGTCACCCTGCTCGCCGTGACTGTGGGATATTGCTCGCTCGAACACAGTTTGAGCCGGCTCTATTTGTACTATGGCCAGCGCGCGTTTGATTCGGGCTATCTGACGTCCGCCTCCTCCCTTTTCCAGAAATCATCCGAATGTTTTCAAACCGCCGACGCCCTGGGAAAACAGGGAGTCTGTTCGCTGTGGCTGGGCCAGCCCGACCAGGGGCGGCAATTGCTGGCCGAAGCCGCCCGGCGCCGCCACGGCCGGTTGACCTCGTTCGAAGCCTTTTACCAGGGACTCTATTATTTCCTTCAAGGACAATCCCGCCAGTCGATCCCGCTGCTGGAACAGGCATCGACGGATCCGGCGTACACGTGGAGCGTCACCCGGATTTTCGCCGTCGTCTATATCGACAACAACCAACCTGCGGATGCGGAACGTTTGCTGGCGCCGTTCGCCGGGGTGGAAGTGACCAGTTGCGACCACGCCTACGCCGTTGCGTCGCTCGATCTGCTCAAAGGCAAAACCGCCGAAGCGAAAATGCTGGCGGATAAATTCAGCTCCGGCGACCTGCCGCCCTTTTGGAAATCTAGGTTTGATCAGCTGCAGGCGAAAATTCACACTCAAAACCCGTGATGCGAAAACTGGGGCAATTCATCCTGCAATCGCGGCTGGAAAACGTTGCGGCGGCGGCGGTATCGATCGGCCTGTTGATTCTCTTTCTCACCACCCGGTTGTTCGATTCGTTCGAACTCGGTCCCCTTGATTTTGTTTTCATCCTGATGCCGATGGGGCTGTTGTGTTTCAAAGCCCTGTTGCAATTGCTCGCCGGACGGGATGAGACCGGAGAAAACGCCGATCCCCTGAAATATCTGGCCGCCTTTTTCCGTCCCTTCGTGAATATATTCCAGGACTGGTTTCCGTTCTTCCTGCTCTGCGCCTGCTATTATGCCCTGTACACCAACCTGATTCTCAGAGTCAACCCGCACACGGCTGACCCGTTCCTTTCCCGCATCGACGCTTTCATTTTCGGCAATCAGCCGTCTTTTTTGATCGAGCCGTTCATTCAGCCCTGGCTGACCGATTTTCTCAACGCCATCTATTTCTCCCACGTGCTGTTTTTCCCCGGAGTGGCCCTGTATTTTTACCTGGCGATGGACCGGACGGCATTCCGGCGCCTGATGATGGGTTATCTCACGCTGTTCCTGATGGGCATCGTCAGCTACCTGCTGGTGCCGGCCGTCGGTCCGGAAAAATTTTTCGGCGGCCAATACACGCGTGATCTGCACGGGCAAACCGTCAGCCACGGCGTCGACTACATCATCAATCTCGGGCGCGTCAGCCATGACTGTTTCCCGTCGCTGCACGTGGGCGTTCCCCTGTTGATCGCATTCTATCTGCGCGATTATCGCCGGAAACTGTTCCTGCCGGCGGTCGTCTACGTGGCGCTGATGTGCCTGGCAACGATTTATCTCCGTTACCACTATTTTGCGGATGTGGCTGCCGCGTTCGCTTATGCGCCGGCGGCGTATGCCTTGAACGACTTTGTTCTGAAGCGATGGCCGGGTGAACAACGCACCGGGCTGGCCGGCGAAATCGAAAAACGACAGCGTCAGCCGGCGACCGGCAAAGTTCCGCTTTCTGAATCCGGGGGCTGACGCCGCCTTTCCGGCATCGCCGGACGCCGCCGAAGCCACAGGAACAATCCACTGCCGATCAGCGTCACCAGCGAAATCATCACCCCGGCCAGGAAAAACCGGTCTCGATAAATCAACACAACGCGATGTTTGCCGGCGGGAACTTCCAACGCCTGAAAAGCGTAATCCGCCCGCCATAATCGCACCGGTCGGCCGTCGACATACGCCCGCCAGGGAGGATACCAGGTTTGCGCCAGCACCAACAACGCCGCTCCGCCGGCGTCCGTTTCAAATGTCTGGTGTTGGGCTGCGTACTGGACGTTTTGAACCGTCCCCCGGACCGGGTGGGTTGCCGTCAGCCAGGCCCGGGCTTCGGGCGCCAGGTAAACCGTTTTCCGCGGATCGAAATCCGGTCCCAGGAGCAGCCCCGGAATCTCCGACGGTTCAACGAAGACCGGTTGCGGACCGAGAATGCCGACCGGAAGGTACGACGGCCGGAACCGCCAGTCGGACGGCCGCGCCGGGTTGGACATCCAGGCAATGCCGAGAAAATCCGCTAGGCCGTCCGGAAACTGATTCGTAGCGGAATTGAACAGGGCCAGAAAAACGGTCCACTGTTCCCGGACATACAGCGGCAGAAAGCCGCCCGGGGTGGCGATGCCATCCAGCAGATTGCAGTCACCGAGCAACGCCGCCCGCCGGCCCAGGTAATCCTGGTATGGATCCGACAGCATCCAGCCATAAACCAGGTCGTGCGTCTGTTTTTCCAGGAAGGCGCGCGCGTCGCCCGGACGGGGATTGACCTTCAATTGTTCCGGCAGCAACCGGGGCTGGTAGACCGAACCGGCGACGGTGGGATTTTGCCGCGGCGCATGAGTCGCCGCATCCAGCCACACCATTACGAGCAGCAACAGGCCGGCAATAATCCGGCGGTTAAACTGTTGAATCCGGAAACAGGCCAGGACCAGCGCCAGGATCAGGCCGAGGAAAAGTATCCGGGTCAAACCGTTGACCGTAACAACCGTCCAGGGTTCGGCCGGCAACGGATGAACGCAGGAATATCCGATCACGCCCGCCGTCACGGCAGCCAGACAAAGCGCCAGGAGAATGGTCCGGCGCAGGGTTGCAGACCACGCCCCGGCCTGGCTCAACCCGGCAACGCCAAACGCCGCCAGCAACGGTACGCTGAATGTCGTGAGGAATTCGAATTTGACCGGATAACGCATGAAACCAAGCGGCGGAAAAATTTTCAGCAACCCGGAATACAGCGGACCGTTTTCTCCCATGGCCAGGATGAATCCAAGCACGGCCATGCCGAACAACAGCCCGACGCACGGTGTCCGCGCCAGCCGGATCGCCAGCAGCGCCAGCGCCAGCACGCCAATCCCGGGATAATACGATGACGTCCAATCCTGTCCGGGCTGAAAATAAACTCCCAGGGGCGATCGATAGCATTGGAAGAGCGGCACCAGCAAATTGGCCCAGCCGGAAGATGGAATCGCCCAAAAACTCGCGCCGAGCGCGGGGCTGCGATCCGAATGCGACAGCAAATCCAGGAACGGCAGGAGCTGGGCCGCGCTGAGCAGGCTGACCAGGAGAATCACCAGGAACCAGCGCGCCGCCGTCGCGGCCCGCATCGGATCGGACCACAACGAGCCCAGCCACAACCCCGTCACAACGAACCAGGTCAGCAGGGTGATTTCCGGACCGCCGGCCAGCATTTGAACCGCACCGGCCAGCGCGGCCGTCGCGATGCGCCGGCCGCCCCCGTGCTTCCAGGCGGTTTCGGTCGCCAGCACCACCCACGGCATCCAGGCCAACGCCGCCAGGTTGCCCACCCACATCAGGCTGTTCAGCGTCATGCCGTTGAATACAAAAGCGATTCCGGCGACAGCCGCCGCCAGGCGGTTTTCCGACCATCGCGATGCCAACAGGAACATGCCGAACCCGGCCAGGAACAGGTGAGCCAACAGAAAAAGATTCAGCCCGCCGGTCAGGGGCAGCAACAGGTAAATCAACGACAACGGATAAAGTGTCGCCGTGTTCCACTGGGCGAGAAACGGTATCCCGCAATTGTTCAACGGATCCCAGAGCGGCCATTCGCCGCGCCAGAAACATTCGCGCTGATAGTAAGCCAGCGGATAAGTGAAAATGCCGTAGTCGCGAAAAACAAATGTTTTTCCCGCGAAGAGCACGTCGGAGAAGAACGCTGCAACCAGCGCCGCGAGGATCAAGGCAAAACGACCCGGCGTCAGCCATGCCTCAGCCGGGCGCCGTGACGGGCTGTCCCTGTCGCTTCGAATGGCGTCCATGTCGGTGCCCGAAGTAAATCATATCCGACCTGAAAAGGAACTAACTTTGAATCTTGAACTCCCGGCGCCGGACTTTAATCTTGCGGCATGTCTGTGGCCCAACTTGACGTCAAGTACGTCGCGCACCTGGCGCGGCTGCAACTCCAGCCCGACGAGGAAAAAAAACTCGGCGCGCAGCTCAGCGGCATTCTGAGTTACATCGAAAAACTGAAGGAACTGGAGGTCAGTGGCATCGAGCCGACTGCCCATGCCGTTCCGCTGGTCAATGTGACGCGACCCGATGAGGTCCGCCCCTCGCTGCCGCAGGCTGAGGCCCTCCGCAACGCGCCTGCCCAGGCCAACGGCCTTTTCATGGTGCCCAAGATTGTGGAATAGAAGGAAAATGTTGATCCCCCAGGAAAACATTCAACATTCAACACTCAACATCGAACTCCGAATGGACGGTCTGGCCGGCGGGGTTGGGCGTTGGGCGTTGGGTGTTGAAGGTTGAATGTTTTATGCAGTTGAATCAGCTTACCATCGCAGAACTGACCAGCCGGCTGGCCCGACGCGAAGTGTCCGCCCGCGAAATCATGCTGTCGTGCCTGGACCGGATCGGGCGGGTGGAGGAGAAAATCCACGCCTTTATCAGCTACGACGGCGCGGATGCCCTGGCGCAGGCGGACGCCGCGGACCGGGCCATCGCCGCCGGGGCGGCGCCGGCCCAAAAACCGCTGCTCGGAGTGCCCATTGCCGTGAAGGATGTCCTGGCCGTCAAAAACCAGCCGCTCAATTGCGGTTCAAAAATTCTCGGCCGTTTCATCTCGCCCTACGACGCCACCGCGGTGGAAAAATTGAAGGCGGCCGGCGCCATTGTCTTCGGCCGGTTGAACATGGACGAATTTGCCATGGGCAGTTCGACGGAAAATTCCGCATTCGGTGTTACGCACAATCCGTGGGACATCACCCGCATTCCGGGCGGTTCCTCCGGCGGTTCGGCGGCGGCCGTCGCGGCGGATGAAGCCATTGCCACGCTCGGCTCGGATACCGGCGGTTCCATCCGCCAGCCGGCGGCGCTGTGCGGCTGCGTCGGCCTCAAACCCACCTACGGCCGCGTCTCGCGCTATGGCCTGGTCGCGTTTGCGTCGTCCCTCGACCAGATCGGTCCGTTCACCAAAGATGTTCGCGACGCCGCCACGATGCTCGGCGTCATCAGCGGCCACGACCGCCGCGATTCCACCAGCGTGCCGCAGCCGGTGCCCGATTACACCGCGGCTTTAACCGGCAACCTCAAGGGTCTGAAACTCGGCCTGCCCAGGGAATATCTCATCGGCGGACTGGATCCCGAGGTGAAAACCGCCGTGGACGCGGCCGTGAAACAACTGGAAAAGCTCGGCGCCGAAATCGTGGACATCTCCCTGCCGCACACCGATTACGGCGTGTCGGTTTATTATATCATCGCCACCGCGGAGGCATCGGCGAATCTCGCCCGGTTCGACGGCATCCGGTACGGGGCGCGGGTGGACGGCGCGGACCCGATTGAGCTTTATTGCCGGACGCGCGGTGCGGGTTTCGGCGCGGAAGTGAAGCGGCGCATCATTCTCGGCACCTATGTTTTGAGCAGCGGCTACTACGACGCGTATTATCTGCGGGCGCAAAAGGTCCGCACGCTCATCCGCAACGATTTCCTGCGGGCCTTTGAAAAAGTGGATGCCATTATCACCCCGACCGCGCCGACCGCCGCATTCAGAATCGGCGAAAAATCCGGCGACCCGTTGCAGATGTATCTGAGCGATATATTCACGATTTCATGCAATCTGGCGGGAATTTGCGGCATCAGCCTTCCCTGCGGCTTCACCCAAAACCCGAAGCTGCCCATTGGCCTGCAGTTATTGGGCCGTCCGTGGGGTGAGGAAACGCTTCTGAAAATCGCCTATGCCTATGAACAAGGCTCCTTGTGGCACAAGGAAAAACCGGTTATGTTAAGCTCATAACCTCCAATCGGGCATTGATATGAAGATCACACCGCGTGCCAACAAAGTTCTGTTCTTCATCGGATTATCCCTGCCGCTGGTCGCCCTGGTTTTGATGAGCTGGCTCGTGCTCCGGACGACCAGCGAGTTCCAGGCCTCCTTCTACCAGGTGGCCCACACGTACAAAGTCCTGAACCTGGTTCAGCAAACGCAGCTGCATCTGCAGGACGCGGAGACCGACCGGCGCGGTTATCTGTTGACCGACAGCGATGACTATCGCAATTCCTACAACCGGGCCATGGCTTCCGTCCGCAATGATATCACCCTGTTGCTCGTGGTATCGCGGGACAACCCGGCGCAGCGGACCAATATCATGATCCTGCAGGAACTCATCGTCAACCGGCTGGGCCTGAACCTGGAAAGAATGACCGGGAGCCGGACCAATCTGCACGACACGCTGGAAGTGGCCATGACGGACCAGGGCAAGGGCACGGTGGCCGAGATCGGCCGGCGGTTGTTCCGGATGGGGCAGGACGAGGAATATCAACTCGGCCTGAGCCAGCAACGCGCCGAAGACAGCGCCATGTCCGGCCAGGCCACGTCGATGGTCCTGATCGGCGCGGTGGCCATCGTATTGTTGTTCATCATCATCATCCTGTTGCGGCTCGAAAAACTGCAACAGGTCGTCACCATCTGCGCCTGGACCGGCCAGATCAAATACGACGGGCAGTGGGTCCGGCTGGATGAATACCTGCAACGCCGCTTCGGCCTCTCGGTTTCCCACGGCCTTTCCCGGGAAGCGGCGGCCAAAATGGCGGCCGAACTCAAGGAATTCAGCCAGTCCGGCCACGACCGCCCCCCCGGCTGATCACCGCCGGCGCATCTCAATTTTTGCAGAAGACAGCCCGGTCAGCCGGTTTGCCGGGCTTTTGAGCCCGGGAAAGCACTGGGCGACTGAAAAGTCGCCTGAACCGGCAGGCGGGAAAGCTGCCCCGCGCGGTGGACCTGCGGTCGACGCACAATTGTTTCATAAAAGCTTGCGCGACAAGTAACTCGATGGTTACTTATGATGTTCGTGAGCCGACCACCCACATCCCGTCCCGTGGCGGAACGGAATCCGGAACGCACCCGCGGACGCATCCTGTCCGCCGCGTTGAAGGAATTCGCCGCGCACGGTTTCGCCGGCGCGCGCGTGGATGCGATCGCCGGCGCGGCCGCCATCAATAAACGGATGCTGTATCATTATTTCGGCGACAAGGAAGGGTTGTTCCGCGCCGTGTTGCGACGCAAAATCGCCGAACGCCAGGCCTGGGCCGAAAATCTGTCGGGCGATCCGGCGGAAAACCTGCCGTTCTGGTTCGAAACCACCTGCAATGACCTGGATTGGGTCCGCCTGCTGGAATGGGAGGCCCTGCAGGTCGGCGAAAGCAGGGTCATCGACGAAAACCAGCGGCGCGCCGCCGTGACCGGCGGGTTAAAACGCATCCGGCAACGGCAGGCGCGCGGCCAGTTGTCCAGTGAATTTGATCCGCGCCACCTGATGCTGGCGATGCGCTCGTTGACCATGTTCCCCGCCGCCTTTCCCCAACTGACCAAGCTCATCATGGGACAATCGGTTTCGGACCCGCGATTTCAAAAAGAGCGCGCGAAATTTCTGAAGAAATTCGCCACCGCCTTCCAACCTGCCGCCGGAAACCGGCGCCGGGATAAAAACACCGACTGAATCCGGCATGAAAAACAACGTTATCCTGTCTGTGCTAATGCTCGCCACGGCCGCGACATGGGTCGGTGGCTGTTCCCGGGGCAACCGTCCGGCGGCGAACCCGGGCGCGCCGGTGCTGGTGGCCCAGGCGATTCGAACCAATGTGCCGGTGCAGATCAGCCCGCTGCCGGTCGGACACGTGCTGCCGTATTCGACGGTGACCATCCGCGCACAAATCGGCGGCACCATCAGCGAAGTTCATTTCCAGCAGGGCCAGGCGGTGAAACAGGGCGACCCATTGTTCACGATCGATCCGCGGCCCTCCCAGGCGGCGCTGGACCAGGCCCGGGCGGCGTTGACCCGGGACCAGGCGCAATTGGAATACGCCCGCGTCAACCTGGCGCGCGAACAGAAATTGTTCGATCAAAAACTGATCTCCCAGGATGAACTGGACACCAACCGGGCGAATTTCGACGCCCTGGCCGGAACCGTCACCGCCGACGAGGCGGCGGTCACCAATGCCATGTTGAATCTGAGCTACTGCGAAATCCGGTCGCCGATCGACGGCATCACCGGCAGCCTCCAGTTCTACCAGGGCAATGTCGTCAAGGCGCCGGACGATACCCTGATCACCGTCAACCAGATCCATCCCATCTTCGTGGAATTCGCGGTGCCGGAACAGTATCTGCCGCAAATCCGGCGGGAAATGGCCACCAAAACGCTCGCCGTCGCCGCCCGCTACGAGAATCTGCAGGGACCGCCGCCCCAGGGCGAGCTGACGTTCGTGGACAACAGCGTCGATCCGGCCACCGGCACCATCCGGCTCCGCGGCACGTTCCCGAATGAATCCAGCCGGTTGTGGCCCGGACAATTCGTCCAGGTGCTCCTCACGCTTTCGGAATTGACCAATGTGGTCGCCGTGCCGACGCAGGCGATTCAGACCGGTCAAAACGGCTCGTTTGTCTACGTCGTGAAACCGGACGCGGCGAAATCGGACGACACCGTCGAGGAACGGGCGGTGGTGACGGGCATCACCTACCGCGGACAGACCGTGGTGGAGCACGGGGTGGAAGCGGGCGAGACGGTGGTGACCGACGGACAACTGCGGTTGACGCCGGGCGTCAAGGTGAACATCAAGAGCGCCATGACGTCCACCAACGCGCCATGACCATTCCCGAACTGTTCATCCGCCGCCCGGTGATGACCACGCTGGTCATGGCCGGCATCCTGCTGAGCGGATTGATCGGCTTCCGCCAATTGCCGGTGAGCGACCTGCCGAACGTCGATTATCCCACCATCCAGGTCTCGGCCAGCCTGCCCGGAGCCAATCCCCAGACCATGGCGTCCTCCGTCGCCACACCGCTGGAAAAACAGTTCTCCACCATCGCCGGCGTGGACTCGATGTCGTCGGTCAGCGCCCTGGGTTCGGTTTCCATCACAATCCAATTCACTCTCGACCGCAACATCGACGCGGCGGCGCAGGACGTGCAGGCGGCCATCGCCAAGGCCGCCCGGCAACTGCCGCCGAACATGCCCACGCCGCCCACCTATCAGAAGGTCAATCCCGCCGATTTCCCGGTGGTATTCCTGGCGATGTCGTCGGCCACGCTGCCGCTGTCGGACGTGGACAATTATGCCGAAAATCTCATGGCGCAGCGCATCTCGATGGTCGATGGCGTCGCGCAGGTCAATGTCTTCGGCGCGCAACCCTACGCCGTGCGCATTCAGGTGGACCCGAACAAGCTGGCCGCCTATGGCCTGGGTATCGACCAGGTCGAACAGGCGGTGGAAGCGGGAAACGTCAATCAGCCGCTGGGCATTCTCTACGGGAAAAACCAGGCCTTCACGGTCCAGGCCAACGGCCAGCTGAACAACGCGGCCCAGTTCCGGCCGCTCATCGTCGCCTATCGCAACGGCAACCCGGTGCGATTGCAGCAGCTGGGCAACGTGCTGGACAGCGTGCAGAACGACAAAAGCACCGCCTGGTACAACGGCGTGCCGGCCGTCGTGCTGGCCGTCCAGCGCCAGCCGGGCGCCAATACCGTGGAAGTGGTCGACCAGATCAAAAACCTGCTGCCGCAATTCCGCGACGAAATCCCGGCCGCGGTCAAACTGGACGTGGCCATTGACCGTTCCTACAGCATCCGCCAGTCGGTGCACGACGTGGAGAACACGCTCTTTCTCGCCGTTTGCCTGGTCGTGCTGGTGATTTTCCTGTTCCTGCGGAATCTGTCGGCAACGCTCATTCCCAGCCTGGCCCTGCCCATGTCGCTGATCGGCACGTTCGGCATCATGGCGTTGCTCGGCTATAATCTCGACAACATCTCGCTGATGGCGTTGACCCTGTGCGTCGGTTTTGTGGTGGACGATGCGATTGTGATGCTCGAAAACATCGTGCGCCACATGGAAAACGGCATGGCGCCGATGCAGGCCGCCATCCAGGGCTCGCGCGAAATCGGGTTCACCATCATCTCCATGACCTTGTCGCTGACGGCGGTATTCATCCCGATCTTGTTCATGGGCGGATTGCTGGGACGGCTGCTGCATGAATTCGCCGTCACCATCATCGTCGCCGTGCTGGCCTCGGGCTTTGTTTCGCTGACGCTCACGCCGATGATGTGCAGCCGGTTCGTCCATTCGGAAAAACAAAAATCGCACGGCCGGCTTTATAATTTTTTCGAGCGATTCTTTGACGGGATGCGCGACGGTTACGCCCGCACCCTGCGGATCGTCATGCGCCACCGGTTCGCCACGGCACTGGTTTCACTCGCCACCGTCGTGCTCACGGTCGCCCTGTTCATCATCGTCCCGAAGGGATTTTTTGGCGATGAAGACACCGGGCGCATCGTCGCCAACACCGAGGCTTCGGAGGACATCTCCTTCGACGCCATGCGCGCGCACCAGCAGGTGGCCATGAAGATTGTGGCCGCGGATCCGAACGTGAAGGGCGTCATTTCCGCCGTCGGCGGCAGCCCGCTGAACAACGGCCGGCTGTTCTTCAGCCTGAAGGAAAAGCGGAAACTGAACGCCTCCCAGATCGTCCAGGAACTGCGCCCGAAACTTTCCCAGATCCCCGGGCTGAACATCTATTTGAAGGTCCCGCCAATCGTCAACGTCGGCGGGTTCAGCAGCCGCGGGCTCTACCAGTACAGCCTGCAGGACACCGACGTGAACGAATTGTTCCACTGGGCGCCCATCCTGTTGCAGAAGTTGAAACAGCAGCCGGGATTCCAGGACGTGAACAGCGATCTGCAGATCTCCACGCCGCAGGTCAACGTGGACATCGACCACGACAAGGCCGCCGCCCTGGGCGTCACGTCGCAGCAGATCGAAAACGCGCTCTACGACGCGTTCGGCGAGCGGCAGTCATCGACCATTTACGCGGACGTGGCCGAATGGTGGGTGATTTTTGAAGTCCTGCCGCAATTCCAGCTCAATCCCAACGCGCTCGCACGGCTGTACATCCAATCGTCGCTCACCAACAAGCTGGTGCCGTTGAGCGCCGTGGCCAACCTGACCCGCAGCGTCGGCCCGACCACGATTTCACACATCGGCCAGCTGCCCGCCGTCACCCTCTCGTTCAATCTCGCGCCCGGACTCTCGTTGAGCATCGCCGAAGACCGGATCAACCAGGTCGAAGCCGACCTGCACATGCCCGCGACCATCACGGCGAGTTTCCAGGGCGCGGCGCAGGTGTTCCAATCGTCGGAAAAAGGCCTCGGCTTCCTGCTCATCGCCGCCATCCTGGTCATCTACATCATCCTGGGCTGTCTGTATGAAAGTTTCATCCATCCCCTGACCATTCTGTCCGGCCTGCCGTCGGCCGGACTCGGCGCGTTGCTGACGCTGATGCTGTTCCGCATCGACCTGAATATCTACGGGTTCGTCGGCATGATCATGCTGGTCGGCATCGTAAAGAAAAATGCCATCATGATGATCGACTTCGCGATTTCAGCGCAGCGGGAACACGGGAAAAAGCCGGAAGAAGCGATTTACGAAGGATGCCTGCTGCGGTTCCGGCCCATCATGATGACGACGATGTCCGCCCTGATGGCGACGTTGCCGATTGCGCTCGGGATCGGTGCCGGTGGCGAAGCCCGCAAAGCCCTGGGCCTGGCGGTCGTCGGCGGACTGGTGGTGTCACAATGCCTGACGCTGTATATCACCCCGGTGATTTACCTGTACCTGGAATCCGCCCACCAATGGTTTCAGCGTCAGCGCGCCCGGCGCGCCGCGGTCCAGTCCGGAATCAAACCCGCCGCCGCCTGAGCCAATTCAATTTCGGATTGTGGATTGCGGATTTCGGATGGTCTGGCGCTGTCAGTTTGCCGGCCGGAACCGGATGCAATCCGCACTCGGCAATCCGCGCTTCGCAATTAATTGAGGGTGGCGGCTTCCGTTTCCATCACCTGGGGAATATCCGTGAACCGCAGCACATTCAGATAATCCGGCCCCTGCCTTTGCGACTGCGGGAGGTCCACCAGATCCAGTTTGCGCACTTCCGGCTGGAAGAGGGCCGCGTACAAGGCGTTGACGGCCATTGAACCCTCGGCATGAAGCTTGATTTTGGCCTGCTCCAGGCCGGGCAACGCGTGCAGCGCCTGCACCGCGCGACGAATGTCCCACGCCCGCATCCCGTCCAGGGTCTGGCCGATCAGCATGAAACGCCGGCGGATTTGGGTGAGGCGTTTTTCATCGCCTGACCAGGCGGCCGGCCCGATGCCGCGCGGTGAAAAAAAAGCGAGCGCGCCGGGCTGGTCGGTCAGTTCGTGCTGCCAGGCTTCCAGCACGGCCGGATTGGTCTGCGCCAAGCCCGACCCGGCCAGTTCCTCGGACAAGCCGCTCCCGAATTCCGCCCCGACCGTGGCCAGCCAGTTGGTCCAGCGGAATTGGTCAAACACCTCGAGCCGGACCTGCTCCGGCGATTTCACCGTCACACTTTCCAGCAAATAAAGCCGGAGCGGAACATCGTGCTCGCTGTTAAAATCCCACGCGCTCAGGCGGAATCCGTCGCGCTCCACCGAAAAGGCGCGCTTCACCACCAGCGGCAATCCTTCCGCCGGCCAACCCGCGAACACACCGGTCCGCAGACCGGCCCGGAGTTCCGCCGCGGACCGGGCGGCCGGCACGGCCGCCGGCACAAAGGTTTCCGCGATATTGGTATTGACGGCATCGGCCGGCAAGGATTCAAACACGCGGAGTTGTTCGGGCAAAAAAAACCGTTTCGCCGCGGTTTCGACCGGGGTTTCCCTCCCCTTGAGCTGGCGGTTGAACCAGCGCATCGCGGCGAGCTGCAATTCCGCCGTCTCGCTGTGCGCGCCGGGGGCAATCACCAGACCCAGTTTGTTGCTGGCACCGTAAAGGTCGTAAATCGAGCGGACTTTGTCATAGATGCGGAGAGTGCTGGGCAGCCGGAAGATCGGGTCGCGGTCCGTGCCGCCGATCAGCAGTGCGCGCGGCGCCGCCAGGGCAGCCACCTGCGGGAAATCCCAGCGGTAATGGTTTAGAAAAAAATTGCAATCGCACTCGCTGTCGATAACGCCATCCCTCATCTGGCTTTGCAGGTCGGCCATTCCCGCGAGCGGCGCCGCGGCCTTGATCCGGTCATCGAGGGCGGTAATGGCCCAGCTGTACACGGCGCCGCCGGAATGGCCGGTAACGCCAAACCGGTTGGTGTCCACCTCGGGCCGTGTGCAGAGATAATCCAGGGCGCGGATGCCGAACCAGACTTCGACGCCCTCCGGCGTGTACCCGCGCGAGTTCCACCACCACAATCCATATCGGCGCGTGCCATCATGGGTGCCGCGGATCTCGCCGGCCATCAGCGTGTCCATCACCAGGCAAACGTACCCGTTGCGCGCATACCAGGCGCCGTCGGTCTGATAGATGGCCTTGTTGCCCAGACTCACATCGTTGGTGACGGACAGAACATGGCCGCACTCATACAGGATGGCCGGCGCCGGGTTGGTCAGGTTTTTCGGCAGGTACAGGCTTGCGGTGCAATAAAGGCCGGGTGAAGCCTGAAAATAAATTTTCTCAACGGTGAATTCGTCATTGGTCAGGCGGCCGGTGATGACGGGTTTTAAATCCGTCCGTTCCGGCAGCGGCCACAGGCCGAGCATTTCCTGCAGTTGCCGTTGATATTCGGCGCGGCGGGACTGCCAATCGTCGAGCGTATGGATATCGGCAAGGCAGTGTTGCGAAATAGCGGCCGCTTCATTCTGGAAATAGGCCGCCAGCGCGGCATCGCCGGGCGTGGGCGTGCCGGTGACCGGAGGAATTTGCGCTTCACCGGAAAAAATCGCTCCGGACAACAACGCGATCAGAAACCGGGCCGACAGCCGCATGGACGATATCATGTTTCGAACCTCCCGGAAACGGCAAGACGCAATTCATGGCGGATTGCCGAATGCCGAATGCCGATTGCACTTCGGGTTTCGGCGGGCATCCGGCGATCGCCAGACAATCGGCAATCGGCAATCGGCAATTGAAAATATTTACGCATCCGCGGATCCGTTGCTGCTCAGGACGACAAAAAATGTGGCCCCCCGGCCGGTGGCGCTTCTCACGCCGATGCGTCCGCCATGCGCCAGGGCAATTTCCCTGGCAATGGACAGCCCCAGCCCGGCGCCGGAGGCTGTCTGGCCGGGTACCCGGAAAAAGCGGTCGAAAATCCGCGTCTGATATTGCTTCGGCACACCCGGACCCTGGTCGGTGACCGTGAATTCCACGCCGTTGTCCTCCACCGGCGCGGCGCCAAGGACAATTTCGCCGGCAACGGGCGAATGTTTGATGGCGTTGGTGATGAGGTTGGTGAAAACATGGCTGATGCGCTGCCGGTCCACAGACACGGCAGGCAGGTCCGGCGTGACGGCGATGTTCACGTTCAGTTTTTTGGGCGAAAACCGGTCCGTCATTTCCCGCATGATCCCGGCCAGCAATTCCGCCGGGGCGACGGGCTCACGGTGCAATTCGGCGTTCCCCTCCTCCAGCCGGGCGAGGTCGAGCAGGTCGTTCAGGATCCGCAACAGCCGTTCGGAATCATTACGCGCCGCGGTGAGCAGCTCATCCTGTTTGGGCGTCAGCGACCCGACGGTTTTCTCGAGCAGGATGTGCAGGACCATGCGGACGCTGGTCAGCGGACTTTTCAATTCATGGCTGACGGTGGCCACCAGGTCGGACTTGGCGGCGTCCAGCAGCCGGAAGCGGGTGACGTCATACAACACCACCGCGACGCCGAACAGCGAGTCGTCTTTGCTGCGCATGACCAGGATGCGGGGCAGGAAAAATTTGTCGACGCCCTGGATGCGATAGGTCAGGACTTCATCGAAGCTGTTCGGCAGAAAATTCTCGCCGCGGGCCAGGGCGTTCCAGGCAATCGCCTGCAACCGCTCCGGCATCCGGCCGTCCAGGCGGAGGCCGATCATGAGGCTGTCCGCCGCGGAATTTTTCAACTCGATGCGCCCGGTCTGGTCCAGCACGAAGATCGGATCCGGAAACGAGGCCAGGGTGGCCTCCATGGTGCGATGCAGCCGGACGATTTTTTGGGAGGTGCTCTGGCGGTACTCGCGGAGCTGGGCGGCCATTTTGTTGAAGGCCTGGGCGAGTTCGCCGAGTTCATCCCGGCTGTTGACCGGCACCGGCTGGGCCAGCCGGTCCTCGCCCAGCTCGCGGGTCGCCCGGGTCAACAGTTGAATCGGCTGCAGGATCGACCGGCTGATCTGGAAGGAGGCGTAGGCGGAGAACAGGAGGGCGATGACCGTGCCGAAAATCATGAGCCGCGTCACCTCGCTGTTGATCGCGCGAATATTCTGGCTGGTGGCCAGGATGGCCTGGTGGTTCAGGTCATGGATCCGCTGCAGCAACTGGTTCATCATCTGTCCGTGGGAGACGACGTCGCGTTCGTAGACCAGCCGCTGGTTTTCCGGGTAATCAACGGTGCGGATGGTATCGACCGCCTTGAGGAAGGCCTGGTAGTTGGTGGCCACCTGGCGGCTCATGGCCAGTTCCCCGGGCAGAGTACTGGACTTGAGCAACAGGTTGAGGTTTTCATCGAAGCGCCTCTGATGTTGGCCGAAGACATTTTTATCGATGGTCCGTTTCGGATAGACCACGAAGTTGTTCTGGTCGCCGGCCAGCGATCCGGCCACTACGTAGGAGACTTCACGGTCCATGCCGGCCAGGGCCAGGCTCATGGCCGACGCCGCGGTGAAACATTGGTAACTGTTGGTGACCGAGGTATCCACGCTGCTGGCCAGGCGCGCGAAGAGAATGATGGAATAAATCCCGCCGGCCAACAGGATGGCAACGAAGGGCGTCAGGTACAGGAACAACCGGGTACGCAACATGACGCTGAAAACCAATGGTTATCCGCCCGAAGCGGCGGGATCGCCCGACATTTCCTTCTTCTTGCGGTGCAGCGTGTCCCGGGTGATCCCCAGGATCCGCGCCGCTTCGCTCATCGTCGACGCCTGGCGCATGACCTGGGCGATATGTTCCGTTTCAACTTCCCGCAACGAGACCTTGGCGCCGATCTGGACCCCGGGCACCGGCGACAAGGGAGAGCCCTGGGACAGTTTTTCCGGCAGGTCGAGCCGGTCCACTTCATTGGCGTCGGCCAGGATGACGGTGCGCTCGATGACATTGCGCAACTCGCGGAGGTTTCCCGGCCAGGCATATTGCTGGAGGATGGCTTCGGCTTCGGGCGCAAAGCCCTTGATCCGTTTCCCGCATTGTTTCGAGAAAAATTCCAGGTAACGCTCCGCGATTTTCAACACATCACCGCGCCGTTCGCGCAGGGGCGGAATGGGAACGGCAATGACGTGAAGCCGGTAAAACAAATCTTCCCGGAAACGGCCTTCCTGGACGGCTTTTTCGAGGTTCCGGTTGGTGGCGGAAATCACCCGGACATTGGCCCGGCGCGTCTTGGCTTCGCCCACCCGTTCATATTCCTTTTCCTGCAACAGGCGCAGCAGCTTGGGCTGGATTTCCAGCGGCAATTCGCCGATCTCATCCAGGAACAGCGTGCCGCCGTTCGCCATTGCCACCTTGCCCACCTTGTCAGTGACCGCGCCGGTGAAGGCACCTTTGATATGGCCGAACAATTCGCTTTCAAGCAACTCCCGCGACAGGCTGGGACAGCTCACCGTGACGAACGCGTTTTCCTTTTGCGGACTGTTTTCGTGCAGGGCGCGGGCCACCACGGATTTGCCCGTGCCGCTTTCGCCGAGCAACAAAATGGTCGCGGGCGTTGCGGCGGCTTTGAAGGCCAGGTCGATCGCCTTTTGCATCGCCGGTTCGTTGGTGGCCAGGTCGATGGTCAGGGCTTCGGCCGAAAGGCGGGATTCCAGTTCCGCCACCCGGCCGCGGAGTTTGCGGGCCTGGATCAGCCGGCCCAGCGCCTGCCGGATCTGTTCGGGTGTGAACGGTTTGGGAATGTAATCCACCGCACCGCGCCGCATGGCTTCCACCGCCGTCTCGATGGACGCATAGGCGGTGAACACGATCACTTCCAGTTGCGGGTTGTTCTTGACCAGCTCCGGCAGCAAATCCAGTCCGCTCTCCCCGTTCAGCTTCAAGTCCAGAAACGCCACGTCAAACGAGCTCGTCTCCAGTTGCTTCAATGCGGCGGCGGCACTGTCCACACAGGTCGTCTCATGCCCGATTGCCTCCAGCACCACCACCGTCGCGCGCCGGATATTTTCTTCGTCGTCTATAATCAGTATTCGCATGGCATCTATTCCGATATTTGCCTGTCCTTCAGGATAACGAATCGGCAGAGAAAAGCGAAAGGGTTTCTTCAACCAAACATTAGATGGACAACCGGGCCGCCCCGGGCATTGCCGGCGGTACCATTTGGCCTCCCAGTCCCACCGATTATTTCCGCATCGCAACTCCGGTGCAAATCTGGTAGATCGCGCGTAACGTCTATGAATTCAATGGTCTGCAAACGGTTCAACCCCGCTGCCCTTGGCCGATTTGGCGAAGCCCTGCTGATTGCGGCCGGGCTCGCCGCCGATCGCGCCCGCGACGTCGCCGAAGTGCTGCTGGGAGGCGATTTGCTCGGCCACACCACGCACGGGTTCGCCCTGCTGCCCGCCTATCTTCAGGCGCTCCACGACGGCACCCTGGAAAAACACGGCGAACCGGCGGTCATCGCCGACCACGGCGCCGCGCTCACCTGGGACGGCCGGTACCTGCCCGGTCCGTGGCTGGTGCGCCGCGCCATCGACATCGCCCGCCAACGGCTGGCCGGCCAACCGGTCGTGACCGTGGTCATTCGCCGCAGCCATCACATCGGCTGCCTGGAAGCTTATCTGAAACCGCTGACCGACGCGGGCCTGTTCATTCTGTTGACCTGCTCCGATCCGCAGTCCCGCACCGTGGCGCCTTTCGGCGGCAGCGCACCGGTTTACAGTCCCAACCCGCTGGCCGTTGGCATTCCGACCGGCGGCGAACCGATCCTGATCGATATCAGCATGTCGGCCACGGCCAACGGACTCTGCCACCGGCTGGCGGCCGCGGGCGAACGGTTGCCGGGTCCGTGGCTCATCGACCGCGAAGGCCGGCCGACGGACGATCCGCAGGTCATGCTCAACCAGCGCGGCGGTTCCATCCGGCCCCTCGGCGGGCTGGACCTGGGCTACAAAGGATTTGCGCTGGGATTGGTGGTCGAGGCGCTGACCAGCGGACTCGGCGGTTTTGGCCGGTCCGATGGCGAGACACGCTGGGGCGCTGCGGTGTTTTTACAACTGATCGACCCAAGCCGTTTCGGCGGTCGCGACGCGTTTCTGCGCGAGACCGGTTTCCTGGCCCGCGCGTGCGCCGAAACGCCGGTACCGCCCGGCCAGCCGCCGGTACGCCTGCCCGGCCAGGCCGCATTGGCCCGCCGCGCCGACCAGCTCGCCCATGGAGTCCAGTTGCATCCAACCATCCTCCCGGCGCTGAAGCCGTGGGCGGAGATGTTACAGGTGGCAACTCCCCGGGGGCTGTGATATTCTTGGGGCGGCTGCGGCGAACTTGAAAGCAACCGACAACTATAAAGCCAAGTACCGGCTCTGGGCCGAAAACCCCCGAGTCGCTCCGGCACCCGTTGCGGTGCAGATACCGCATTTCCCGAGCCGGCGGTTTTCTTCACATGCTGAAATGAACACATGGAAGGAAGCGGTCCTCTGGGAACTGGCCCGGGCTGCAGCCGAGAAATGAATGAACTGATTCAGCGGTTCAATGCCGCCGGCGTCCGTTGAAAAATCCGTGTTCATCCGCGTCCATCCGTGGTAAAAATTTCCCTGCCTTATGGAATACGAAGCGGTCATCGGCCTGGAAACCCACGTCCAGCTCCGGACGAAATCAAAGATGTGGTGCGGCTGCGCGAATTCATTCGGCGCGCCGCCCAACACCAACGTCTGCCCGGTCTGCCTCGGCCTGCCCGGCGTGTTGCCCGTGCCCAATGACGAGGCGCTGCGCCTGACCGTGCTCACCGGTTACCTGCTCAACTGCGAGATCCCCCGCTTCGCCAAGTTCGACCGGAAAAGTTATTTCTATCCGGACATGCCCAAGAACTACCAGATCACCCAGTACGACCGGCCCTCCACGGCCAACGGCTTCGTCGAGTTTGAGTTCAACGGCGGATTGGCACGCGTGCGCATCACACGCGCGCACCTGGAGGAGGACGTCGGCAAAAGTTTTCATTTCGAACGCAACAGCGGCGTGGATTTCAACCGGGCCGGCGTGCCGCTGATGGAAATTGTTTCCGAACCCGACCTGACCGGCGCCGACATGGCTTACGAATATCTCAACGCGCTCAAGGACATCCTGGTGCACGGCGGCGTGAGCGATTGCGACATGGAAAAAGGCATGGTGCGCTGCGACGTGAACGTGAGCGTGCGGCCCAAAGGCACGAAGGAACTCGGCGCCAAGATCGAGATCAAAAACATGAACAGTTTCTCCGGCGTGCGCCGCGCGCTGGAATACGAAATCCCGCGCCAGACCGAGGTGCTGACGAAGGGCGGCAAGCTGGTCCAATCCACACGCCGCTGGGACGATGCGGCCGGGGTGACCGAGGAAATGCGCACCAAGGAGCACGCGCACGATTACCGGTATTTTCCGGATCCGGACCTGATGCCGCAGGCGCCGGCGGACGCCTGGCTGGCCGAGGTGAAAGCGCGGGTGGTGGAACTGCCGCTGGCGCGCAAGCAGCGGTTCATGAAGGATTACGGCCTGCCGGCCGGCGACGCCCAGACATTTGTGTGGGATGTGCCACTGGGTAATTATTTTGAAGGCATCGCGAAGCAATCGAAGAACCCGAAGGCCGTCGCCAACTGGGTCATCAACAACCTGCGGGCAAAACTCTCCGAAAGTAGCAGCCGACGTCAGGAGGCTCAAACTTCCACCGATGCGGTTGACAAAGAAGATCGGAGCCTCCTGACGTCGGCTGCTACGGAGATGACGCTGGCCGATCTCAAATTCAAACCGGAGGCGATTCGGGAATTGGTTAATCTGGTGGAAGCCAAAACCATCAGCAGCTCGGCGGCCCAGCAGGTGTTTGCCGAAATGTTCGACACCGGCAAATCACCGGCGGCCATCGTCCAGGAAAAGGGCCTGGCGCAGGTCAGCGACACCGGCGCGATCGAAAAATTTTGCGACGAGGCAATCGCCGCCCATCCCGGCCCGGCCGCGGATTTCAAGGCCGGCAAGGCGGCCGCCCTGAATTTTCTCAAGGGCCAGGTGATGAAACTCTCCAAAGGCAAGGCCAACCCGGCGCTGGCCGGCGAGATTCTGGAACAAAAATTGAAAAGCTGATTTGGCCGGGGTATCTGAATGTCACCGGTCGGTCCGGGTTGCCGATCGGCGAAGCGGTGAGCAGCGCGGCCCTACCATTTCACTTCGCCAAAGTTGATATCAAATTCAGACAACCATTTGCCCAATGGGACTCATAAAGAAGCAGGGACGGCACCCGCCGCCCCTGCTTTTTTATCACGTACACACCCCATCAATAGGACACCAACACGCGATAAAATCCTGAAGATTGAGTTGCCGGGATCGGACAGGACGCCTGGTTGCCGACGATGGAGACGGTGGCCGGCACGGTGAGCCAGGTCGGATCAGTCAGATTGGCCTTGTACAGCACCTGATAATTCCGGCCGGGCGCCGCCAGCCAGGTAAGATTGATGCTCTGACCGGCCGGAGGCGTGCTGAACAATTGGAACCATGAGTTCGGATCGGTCGGACTGGTGCCGGCCAGATATTCCTGCAAATTGGACACGCCATCGCCGTCCGCGTCATCGCCCGGCTGCGAAAAGTCGCCGGCCTGCGCGTCCGGATGTCCGAAATACTGCTGCATCCACCAATCCGGAATCCCGTCGCCGTCGCTATCAACCCAATACCCGAACGCATCCGGCGCCCGGTTCAGATCGCCGGATACCTGGCCGGAATCCAGGTTGAGAAAAGTCACCGTGGCACCGCTGTCACTGATGACCGGTCGCGACAGCCAGGGCATCGGGCCGGCCACAGCCGGGCGGGCCGTCAACACGGTATTGGATCCGGTGAGGCGATCATACAGGAATTCGTTCGGCGGCGCGGTGGTATCGCCGATCGCGGTATTGGTCACGACACAGCGATAGGCGACAAACCGGCCGTCACCGCTGATCGTCGGGCCGTCTGAGGCCGCCGCCGGGATGACGGCGCCATTGGTACCGGGGCCGGCCAGGCCGACCAGGGTAAAGCCGGCCGTTTGAAGATCGCCGAGGTAGACTTTGCCGATGCCGTCGTCCACGCCGCCCAGGTTGGTGGTGGAAATGAACGTCACCCAGCGGCCGTCATCACTCCAGCAGGCCGCATTGCAGATGGAAGCCGGGGTGGACATGGCGAAGATATTCGTGCCGGTGGCGATATCATTCGCATAGATAACGTTGCCAATCCGATAGAGGATTTTTGTCCCCGTCGGGTCGATGGCAGCCGAGGTGACCGCTCCCGAATTGGTGTAAATGTCGGTGCTGAGTTGGGTATCCCAAATTCGCAAAACGGAGCCGACACCATAGCCGTAATAGGCGACATACCGGCCATTGCTGCTCAAGGATGGGGTGACCATCACGGACGCGCTGAGGTTCTTGAACCCAATCGTCTGTCCCAGATTCACATCCCGCCAGTAGGTGTTCATGCCGGCCGTCATCCCCGGCGCCAGATTATCGGCCCGGCTCAGGAAAGCCACGTACCGGCCATCCGGTGTCATCATCACATCCGAGCAATCATTGTCACCGGCATCGACTCCGTTGGTGGACACGCTGACGAGGACGGTGGTCCCGGTCTGAAGGTCGCGCCGGAAGACATTGGCGTTGGCGGTGATCACACCGGAGACCAGGTTGGAGGCGGAACTGATAAACACCACATACCGACCATTGGTGCTGATGAGCGCATTTCCGGATTTGCCGCCCAGGGCCGCGCTGCCGTCAAACGCGACGCTCACCAGCAGATTGGTGCCGTTGACCAGATCGCGCACAAAAACATCCTGCGCCCGGTTGACATCATTGGGCATCAGGTCATCGGCGGCGCTGGAGAAGGCGGCCCACCGGCCGTCGGCGCTGAGGGAAAACGAGGACAGGCTGGCAAGGTCACCGGACTTCGGCACGAGCGTCGCATCCCGCAGCGAAATCAGTTCGGTGGTTCCGGCGACCAAATCGCGCACGAAAACATCTTCCGCACGATTGTTGTCGCCGGCGACCAAGGCGCTGTCCGGGCTGCTGAAGGCGACGAACCGGCCGTCCGCACTCTGACTCACGGTGGTTCCCGTCAGGTCAATTGACCCGGCGCCATTGGTATCCACATCAACGAGCACCGTGGTGTTGGATTGCGAATCGTGCTGGAAAATATGAAAGCCCCGGACCATGAGGTTGCCGGTCAGATTGGTGGCTGCGGTCAGGAAAGTCACAAACCGGCCGTCGGCGCTGATGACCGGCGCCATCGCGTTCGTGTCGTGGGGAGCGCCGCTGTTATCGCTGACCACGGTGTCCACGCCCGCCTGAGTGTCCCAGAGATGAACGCTCGAAAAGCCGGAATTGGCGGTGCCTTCATGCTGGACAAAGACGATGTAACGGCCGTCCGGCGTCGCTTCCGGGCCACCGATGTCATCGGAAGCAATCGACCAGGCGAAGGCATTCGTGGCGATCGATGCCGTGGTGGCTGCAAGCGTGTCGTATTGCAGTATGATCGTGAACCCGTTCGTGATCACCACCCCAGTTTTGAAAGTGACGTAGCGCCCGTCATCGCTCAATTTTGGATTGTAGGACGTATTCCCGCTGTTCACACCAAGCGCGGCGGCGACCAGGGCGGCAGCATTGGTGCTGGCCCAGGCCGTCGTGCCGTTCACCCGATCCCGAACGTAGATTTCACCGGTGGAAGCGCTCGGAATCGCGGGCACGAGGTTGGTCGCGCTGCTGAAAAACGCGACGTAGCGTCCATCCGGCGTGATGACCGGCGTCGCCACAAACGGATTGGTGGTGGTGGAACCCGGCAACGAATTGGCGCTCACCAGGCAATTCGTCCCGGCCCACAGGTCGCGCACAAAGACGTCCGGGATGCCGTTGGTATCGCCGGGCACCAGGTTTGAAGCGCTGCTGATGAACGCCACAAACCGGCCGTTGGGCGTCATGACCGGGTCGGTGGACGGCCCGTTGGCGGGGCCGCCGTTGGTGGACGCGCTTACCAGCACCGTCGTCCCGGTCATCAGGTTGCGGACAAAAATGTCGGTGACACCGTTCGTATCATTCGGAACCAGGTCGCTGGCGTCGCTCTGGAACACGACGAATTGTCCATTGGTTGAAACCTGGCCGGACTGGGAATGGCCGTTCCCACCACCGGTGCCGGACTGGTTGGCGCTGACCAGCGTCGTGGTACCGCTCATCCGGTCGCGGAGATAGACGTTGGCACTGTAATAATTGTTGCCACCGGGGACAAGATCGTTGGCGGTGCTGGTGAAGACCACATAACGGCCGTCCGGGCTGAGAACCGGAACCGCCGAATTGTCATTGCCGCCGGCCGGGAGCGGCACTGCGGCGTTTCGCCCCGAAATCAGTTGCATCGGCGCCGCACCGGCCGGAAAACCGGAGGCCATGAACATCAGCAACCCCGCGGCAACCGCGCATCGGCCGAAACCCCGGGCCAACCCGGTTTCACCGGTCATGCGTCGGAAAGTAGATTCAATTTTTGTTTTCATATTTCAGGCCTGGAAGAGTTTCGTCCAATCTTTGATTTCAATGTATAAAGGGTCGGCATGAATCACAACTGGTTTGATAAGCTGTAAAAATCGCCGGTCCGCCCTTCGCGCCCTTTCGGCGCCGTGGCGAAGGAAGCCATCCTCCGGGCTGATTTGGTCTGCCGATTGGCTCATAAATAATTTCATTCCACCCTTAACTCGTGAGTTGCCGGACCGTTCTTTCAAAAAATCCCTGATGAATATTGCTTTTTATCAAGGACTTGCGGAGCCGGTCAGTGAGGGGGGTGTTTCAGCAGCCAGAGGAGCCGCCACAGCATGCCCACGATGACGCAGAAGCCGATGTACGGACCGCTCACGCTGATGGCGCGGACGAGCCGGAAACGGAGGGTTTCGAGTTGCGGGTTGTAGTGGCTGAATTCGAATGCCAGCAAGGCGGTCATCATTTCGTCGGCCGATTTATAGCGTCGGCGGGGATCGGCGCGGCAGGCCGTCAGGACGATCTTATTGAAACGGACGAGATCCCGGTCTTCCGCATTGTCGGCCAGCGGCGGCAACACGGGGTACTCGAGCCGGTCTTTGCCGGTGCTGATCTCATAGAGAACCTTGCCGAGCGAGTAGATGTCCGCCGTTGCCGATCCGGCGCCTTCCGGGGCAATGAACCCTTCCGTTCCCACCGCCGAACCGGGTTCGGACAATTCCGACACCAGGCCGGCGTCCGCCAGTTTGGGAAAACCGTTAACAAAAATAATGTTGGAAGGTTTGACGTCGCGATGAATGAGGCCGTGCCGGTGCAGGTAACCGAGCGCCGAGGCGATGGCGGCGCCAAGCCGGATACATTCGCCCACCGGCAGCCGGCGGCGCTGGCGATAGTCGGAAGCCAGCGTCCGGGGCAGGTACTGGTCGGGAACAATGATCTGGCCGGTATTCATGTCGTCCCCGAGTTCCATGACGTAATAAAAATATCCCGCCGCATCGTTGCGCCCCACCTGCAGGATGTCCGTCAGCCCATCGTGGCACCGCGATACCGGTTCAAATTTCAAAACGCCGTCAAATTCGAGTTCGAACAGGCGGCGGTGTTCGAATGCCCGGGCCCGGACGATCTTGACGGCGCGGCACATGCCCAGGACGTTCCGGGCCAGCCACACCTCGCCGCTGCTGCCGCCGCCGATGATCCGGATCAACTCATGATCGGGCACGGCCGGCGCATCCGCCGCCGTTTCGGTCCGGCCTGATTGAAAAGGTTCGGTCATGACAGGGATGACGGAGTCATCCGGTCTGGCTCCATTGTTTTTCCAGCCGGCGAACCTCTTTTTTCAGCAGGGACCCGAGGCGATATTTGACGAGATAAACGAGGCCCACATTGACGCCCAGCGTCCGGGCCACTTCCCGCGCCGACTGGCGCCTGACGACGTACAAATCGAAAATTTGATAGTGTTCCTCCCGGACGGAGCGCCGGATTTTTTCCAGCGCTGCATTCAACAGATTCATCTGCCATTCTTCGTCCCAGACCGAATCCACGGCGGCGGCGGCCGGGTCGGGAATCTCCGCCACGTCCGGCCGCGGCCCGTCGTCGATGGCGGCCGTGTCATCATCGCGCCGGGCGCGGGTGCGTTTGCGCAATTGGTCGGCGATGCGCCAGCGGGTCAGGTGATGCAGCCAGCCCTTGAAGGAGCCCAGCGAACGGTCGCGCTTGAATTTATGAATGTCCCGGGCCACCGAAATGACGGTTTCCTGCACCACGTCCTGGGCCTCGGTTTCGGTCAGGCCGGCTTTGATGGCGACCGAATAGATCAGCCGCCAGTAGGTATCGAAGAAATCCTTCCAACTGTCCTGGTCATCGCGGTTTTCCAACCGGCTCAACAGGGTGTAACGCGTGGGAATCGGATCTTCCACCGGGAACGTCATGGCGCAACTCATATAACTATTCCTCGGCCCACGCCATGCGATTCTTTCAATCGGCCGGCCGGCGGACGAACATTGCCATCGTTGAAGGCAATAAAATCGCCGCGGAACGGCGGCGGAATTCCGGCGAACAACGGAACAACGACAGGGAAATCCAACTGCTGCCCGCAGTGAATTGTTTATTGCCGGCAAAAACGCAGCCGGTTGTGCGGGATGCGTTCCAGCGCAGGCACACTCGGGGTTCTTTCAAAATATGCTGTTGCGGCCCCTTTTTCCCGACGCTGGACAATCATTAAATCTTTTTTATTTAACTGGTTATGAAAAATAAATTAATTTATTGGCGCCGGGCAGCAGAAAGCATTCGAGTTCAAATTACTTTGTGCCTCCGCGTCTTCGTGGTTAAATAACCCGACATGTTTTCATCGGAAATCAAATCAGTACACTTTACCGGCATCGGCGGCACCGCCATGGCGTCCGCCGCCGCCGCCATGCTGGACAAGGGTTACGCCGTCACCGGCTCCGATCAGAATGTCTATCCGCCCATGTCCACCTTTCTCGCCGCGAAAAAAATCGAGGTGATGAACGGTTACGCGGAACGGAACCTGGCCCACCAGCCCGACCTGGTGGTCATCGGCAATGCCGTCTCCCGCGGCAACCCGGAAGCCGAATTTGTACTGGACCACAAACTGCGCTACTGCTCGCTGCCGGAGTTGCTCCGGGAATTCTTCATCCGCGGCCGGCGTTCCATCGTCGTCTCCGGCACCCACGGCAAAACCACCACCACGTCGCTGCTCACCTGGGTCTTCGAACACAACGGCCTGAACCCCAGCTACCTCATCGGCGGCATTCCGAACAACCTCAGCCAGGGCGCCCGGTTCACCGACAGCGACTGGTTCATCATCGAGGGCGACGAGTACGACACTGCCTTTTTCGACAAACGCAGCAAGTTCATCCATTACCAGCCCGAAATCGCCATCATCAACAACCTCGAATTCGATCACGCGGACATTTTCGACAACCTGGACGCCATCAAGAAGACCTTCTCGCATTTCATCCGGCTGGTGCCTCGCAACGGCCTGCTGCTGGGCAACGGCGACGACGCCAACCTGGCGCCGCTGCTGAACGTGACGCATTGCCCCGTCAAGCGGTTCGGCCTCGGCGAAGGCAACGCCATCCACGCCTTCAACCTGCGCTTCGGCCCCACGGCCACCGAGTTTGAGATCCCGAGTTTCAAGTTCCATTTGAACCTCGTCGGCGAGTTGAACGCGCGGAATGCGCTGGCCGTGATCGCGTGCGCCAAGCATTGCGGACTGAAAAATCAGCAGATCCAGTCCGCGTTCGACACGTTCAAAGGCATCAAACGCCGCATGGAAATCCGCGGCGTTGCCGGCGGCGTCACCTTGATCGACGATTTCGGCCATCACCCGACCGCCATCCGGGAAACCCTGCGGGCGCTGCGCATTAAATATCCGCGTGAAAAAATCTGGGCCGTCTTCGAGCCGCGCTCCAACACCACCCGGCGGAATGTGTTCCAGGCGGAACTGGCCTCCGCCTTCGCCGATGCCGACGCGGTCGTCGTTTCCGAAGTGGCGCGACTGGACCAGCTCGCGGCCGGGGAACGGCTCAATCCGGAACAGCTCATGCAGGACCTGAAGACCGGCGGCAAAAACGCCGCCTATCTGCCGGACGTGGATGCCATCGTCGGCCACGTCGCTCACAACGCCCAGGGCGGCGACATCGTCGTCGTCTTCAGCAACGGCGGCTTCGGCGGCATCCATGGCAAGCTGTTGGAGCGGCTGGGGCGGCGGTGATTTTTGGGATGGTCATTGCCAGGGCAGCCGATTTGGACTGCGGCGGCAAGCGAAGCGCGACACCGCTTTGGTATTGGGCAGACTTTAAAACGCGTTACGTCAATTGAAAGCGCCGTCGCCGCTACGCTCTGCCGACGCAGTCCATAAAATCACAACGCCGGAGCACAATCCCGAAATTGCCGATGTTCTTCCAGTTCCTTACCCGTCCAAGTAAACCGCCTTATTTTCAACCCGGGTTCCGCTGTTTCCTTGAAAAGCGGGGCGCCTGCATGCATGCTGAAGCCTTGTAAATTGTGCCGTGGCGGGCAATGCCGGTAGCGCAGACTTTTCAGTCTGCAGGTTCGGGCGACTTTCCAGTCGCCCTCGAGGCGGAACGGGAAAGTTCCGCTCCAGCAGACAGGAATGTCTGCGCCACAACACGGAAAAGCCAGCGGCACCGGAAAGATAACAATGGCAGAACGAGCCTGGTTCCAATGCATCAACCCGGAGTGCGAAGAGAAATATCCGCTCAACTCCATCGTGTACCAATGCAAACGCTGCGGGTCGCTGCTCGAAGTGCAGCACGATCTCCAGGCGTTGAAACGCCGCAGCGCCGCGAACTGGAAAAAGCTGTTCGAAGACCGGTACATGAGCAACGAATGGCCCTACGGCTCCGGCGTCTGGGGCAAGAAGGAATGGATCCTGCCGGACATCGACAACGACGACGTCGTTTCCCTGTACGAAGGCGGCACCAACCTGTTCTGGGCCGAACGCTTCGGCAAAATCATCGGCGTCAATGATCTCTGGGTCAAACTCTGCGGCAATACCCACAGCGGCTCGTTCAAGGACCTCGGCATGACCGTCCTGGTCTCGCAGGTCAAACAGATGATTTCCGAAGGCGCGCCCATCAAAGCCGTCGCCTGCGCCTCCACCGGCGACACGTCCGCGGCCCTGGCCACCTATTGCGCCGCCGCCGGCATCCCGGCCATCGTCCTGCTGCCCCGCGGCAAAATCTCCCTCGCCCAGCTCATCCAGCCGATTTCCAACGGCGCGCTCGTGCTCTCGCTGGACACCGATTTCGACGGCTGCATGAAAGTCGTCCAGGAAATCACCCGGGACGAAACCCTTTACCTGGCCAACTCGATGAATTCATTGCGCGTCGAGGGCCAGAAAACCGTCGGCATCGAAATCGTCCAGCAATTTGACTGGCAGGTGCCCGACGTCATGATCATTCCCGGCGGCAATCTCGGCAATGTGTCCGCGCTCGGCAAAGGCCTGATGATGATGAAAGACCTCGGCCTGATTTCCAGGCTGCCGCGCATCGTCGTGGCCCAGGCCGAACGCGCCAACCCGCTCTACCGGTCGTACCTGAAAAAATTCAAGACGTTCGAACCGATCCAGGCGCAGAAAACCCTGGCCAGCGCCATCCAGATCGGCAACCCGGTCAGCATCCAGAAAGCCATTCGCACCCTGAAACAATTCAACGGCATCGTGGAACAGGCCACCGAGGAGGAGCTGGCCAACGCCGCGGCGCTCGGCGACCGGACCGGCATGTTCAATTGTCCCCACACTGGCGTCGCGCTGGCCGTGCTCATCAAGCTCCTCAAGACCGGCAAAATCGACAAACATGAACGCGTCGTCGTCATCTCCACCGCCCACGGCCTGAAATTCATCGAGATGAAGGTGAATTATCACCAGAAGAAGCTGGATTTCCCGTGCCGCCATGCGAATCAGCCGATCGAACTGCCCGCGCGGCTCGACGCGGTGAAGAACGCGCTCAAAACCGCGCTCAAGGAAAGGAGCCGGTTCGATGTCTGACCATCATGGGAACGCACGTGGATCTGTTTTGGACTGCGGCGGGAAGCGAAGCGCCACGCCGCTTTTCGATTTGATTGCCGGAACACTACCGCGCGCCTTTCCAGAGCGGTGTCGTCGCCGCGCCCTGCCACCGCAGTCCAAAACCTGGCGGTCATCCGGTCGATTCGTGGCGCATCGGCTGCACGCGGGTTTCATCCCGAAGAATTGGGGATTTGTTCCATGAAAGCCAAATCTCACCGTCCTCAACCCTGGGCCCCCGCCACGCTGGCGATCCATGGCAACGGCAAACATCGCAAGGCGCACAACGCCGTATCCACGCCCATCGTCCACACCTCGAACTACAGTTTTGATTCCACCGGCGAGGTGTTCGAGTTCATGAAAGCCAAGGGCCAGGGCCGCGTCATCCGCGAACACGAATACGGCCGCTACGGCAACCCGACCCAGCAGGAAACCGAGCGCAAGCTCGCCGCCATCGAAGGCGCCGAACGCGCCATCCTCTTCTCCACCGGCATGAGCGCCGTCATTCTCACGCTCATGGCCTACATGCAGAAGGACGGCCACATTATTTTCACCAGCGACTGCTACCGCCAGACGCGCGATTTTGCCACCAACCTGTTGAAAAAGTTCGGCATCGAAACCTCCTTGGTCGCCCCGAATGCCGATGCCGTCGAAAAAGCGATCCGGCCCAACACCAATATCATTTTCACCGAGCTGCCGACCAACCCCTACCTGCGCGTGCTGGACCTGCCCGCGATCGTCAGAGTGGCCAAACGTCACCGCGTCATGACGATGGTGGATACCACGCTGGCGACGCCGTATAATATCCGGCCGCTGGAACTGGGCGTGGACATGGTGATCCATTCCGCCACGAAATATCTGGGCGGCCACAACGACCTGCTGGCCGGCGTCACGCTCGGCAGCCGGAAACAGCTCGAAGACCTGAACAAGCTCCAGCGGATGATCGGCTCCATTCCCGGCCCGCTCACCTGCTTTCTGCTCGAACGCGGTCTGAAAACCTTCGGCCTCCGGATGGAACATCACAATCGCGCCGGACTCGAAATCGCGCGGTTCCTGGAAGCTCATCCCAAAATCAAAAAGGTCTGGTATCCCGGCCTGCCGTCGCATCCAGACCATCGCCTCGCCCGGAAACTGTTGCACGGTTCCGGCAGCGTCATCACCTTCCTGGTCAAGGGCAACGACAAGTCAACGCGGCGGCTCATCGATTCGCTGAAGCTCTTCCTCATCACGCCCAGCCTGGGCGGTTCGGAAAGTCTGGTCACCCAGATGTCCATGATGTCGTTCTTCGATTATTCGGAGGAGTACCGGCAATCCATCGGCATGGTGGACAACCTGGTGCGCATTGCCCTGGGCCTCGAAGACGTCAAGGACCTGATCGCCGACCTGAAACAGGCCCTGGCGAAGGTTTGACTCCAAAATTCCAGTAGCCGCCGACGTGAGTCGGCGCAAACTCATGAAAATGGCGCGGACTGACGTCCACGGCTATAGACAATTTGATGTTGGAGTCGCTTAGCCGACCTGACAGGAGACGTATCAGCATAGCTTGCTCATTTTCGCCCGTCCAAAAGCAGTTCCATATAAATCACATCCAGCCAGCGGCCGAATTTGAAGCCGACCCGCCGGAAGTGGCCAACCTCGACAAATCTGAATTTCGCGTGCAGAGCGACGCTGGCCGCCTGTTCGGCATCAATGCCGGCGATGATGGCGCGATGGCCGTGCGCTCGCGCGCGGGTGATCAATTCCTGAAGCAGCCGCGAGCCAATGCCGCGGCGATGGTGCCGGTGATGGACGTACACGGAATTCTCCACGGTGAAGCGATAGGCTGAGCGCGGATGATAAGCCGAAAGCGATCCCCAGCCGATCACCTGCCCGTCCGCTTCGGCCACGATGACCGGATGCCGCTCGCCGTGATGCGCAAACCATCGGCGCCGGCTTTCCGGCTGCTCGGGCTCCTCCTGATACGTGCAGGTGGACTGCAGGACGTAATGGTTGTAAATGTCGTTGATCGCGCCCAGATCGGCCGATGTGGCGGCGCGGATGAGAATGGTTTGATCCGGCATAAAACGTCTCCTTTTCGGCGCCACAACCCACTCCACCTTTCGCTGTAGCGTCGGCGCTGTGCGCCGATTTTATCGAGCCACAAGCTCGACTCTACAACCACCGGCCTAACCCGTTTTCAACCACCGGGCCGCGTCCGTGGCGGCGTAAGTGATGAGAATATCGGCGCCGGCGCGGCGCATGGCCAACAAACTTTCCAGCGTCACCGCGCGTTCATCGATCCAGCCTTTCGCCGCCGCTGCCTGGATCATCGCATGTTCGCCGCTCACCGCGTACGCCGCGGTCGGATAACCGAACTCGGTTTTCACCCGGTAAATCAGGTCGAGATATGCCAGCGCCGGCTTCACCATGACCAGGTCCGCGCCTTCCTGGATGTCCAGCGCCACCTCGCGCAATGCCTCATTCGTGTTGGCTGCATCCATCTGGTAACTGCGCCGGTCGCCGAACTTCGGCGCCGACTCGGCGGCTTCGCGGAACGGACCGTAAAACGCAGACGCAAACTTGGCGGCATACGACAAAATCGGTGTGTCGGGGAATCCGGTGCGGTCCAGCTCTGCGCGGATGGCCCGGACCCGGCCGTCCATCATGTCACTGGGCGCCACGATGTCCGCGCCCGCCGCGGCGTGGCTGGCGGCGGTGCGCGCGAGCAGTTTCAGCGAGGGATCGTTCAGGATTTTTACTGGAGCGCCGGTTTCCAAACCGGCCGGTCCCGATTTTTTCCCGGCACGCCGTGCCGGAGGCCGGCGCTCCACGACGCCGCAGTGGCCATGTTCCATGTATTCGCACAGGCAGACGTCGGTGATGACCAGCAGCGACGGCAATTCCTTTTTCAGCAATCGCACCGTTTGCTGGACGATGCCGTTGCGGGCATACGCGCCGGAGGCTTTGGCGTCTTTCCGGTCCGGAATGCCGAACAGGAGAACGGCCGGGACGCTGAGCGTGTGGGCGCGGATGGCGTCGCGCAACAATTCGTCGGGCGAAAGCTGGCAGACGCCGGGCATGGCGTCGATGGGCCGGCGAAGCCGTTTGCCGGCGCGGGCGAACAGCGGCAGGACGAGTTGCGAAACGTTCAATTGCGTTTCGGAAACGAGCCGGCGCAGCACCGGCGACTGGCGCAGCCGGCGCGGCCGATACGCGGGGAACTGTCCGAGGACGCTCACATTCATGGAACCAGTCTAAATCAGTTGCCCCGTCTGCAAAGCGCAAAGTGCGCCGCCGGACCGCGTCATCCGGGTTGAAGCGGCGCGGGGAAATGGTATGCTTCGCGGATACTTGATGTTATGAACGCCTTTTTCCGCCATGCCTGACGGTGCGCCGCATCAGGACTGGCATCCGCGCCACAGCCCGTGGCTCATCGCCCTGAGCGTGATGCTGGCCACGTTTATGGAGGTGCTGGACACCTCGATCGCCAACATCGCGTTGCCGCATATCGCCGGCAGTCTCTCGGCGACGCCGGACGAAGCGACCTGGGTGTTGACCAGCTATCTGGTTTCCAACGCCATCGTCCTGCCGATGACCGGCTGGCTGGCCAATTATTTCGGCCGCAAACGCCTGTTTATCACCTGCGTCGTCATGTTCACCATCGCCTCGGCCTTGTGCGGCCTGGCGGTGAACCTGCCGACGCTGATCCTGGCGCGCATCCTGCAGGGCATCGGCGGCGGGGCGATGGTGCCGATCGCCCAGGCGATCATGCTGGAAAGTTTTCCGCCCGCCAAACGCGGCGCCGCCATGGCGATGTTCGCCCAGGGCGTCGTGGTGGCGCCGATTCTTGGCCCGACGCTCGGCGGCTGGATCACCGACAATTATTCCTGGCGCTGGATTTTTTACATCAACCTGCCGGTCGGCATCTTCGCGTTTTTCATGGCTGAATGGCTCATCGAAGATCCGCCTTACATCAAACGCAACAAGCACGCGGCCATCGATTACATCGGGTTCGGCCTGCTGGCCCTCTGGCTGGCCACGCTGCAAATCGTCCTCGACAAAGGCCAGGAAGCCGACTGGTTCGGCGCGGTCTGGATCCGGTGGTTCACGGTGGTTTCCATCATGTCGTTCCTGGGTTTTATCGTCTGGGAATTCAACGTGGAACATCCCCTGGTTGATCTCCGGGTTTTTCGCAACCGCAATTTCACGGTCGGCCTGCTGATGATGACAGTGCTGGCGGCCATTCTGTACGGCACCACCGCCGAGCTGCCGCTGTTTTTGCAGACCCTGATGGGGTATCCGGCCTTGCAAAGCGGTTATGCGATGAGCCCGCGCGGCATGGCAGCTTTTGTCACCACCTTCATCGTCGGCCGGCTGGTCGGCCGGATCCGGCTGCGGTGGCTGCTCGCCTTCGGTTTCGTGATGCTGGCGACGTCGTCATTGATGTTGAGCAACATCAATCTGCAGGTGAGCCAGAGCCGGGTTATCTGGCCGAGCGTGGTGAACGGCATTGCCATCAGTTTCATTTTTGTGCCGCTGACCACGGCGACGATGAGCCAGTTGAACCAGCGGCAGATCGGCAATGCCACCGGGCTGTTCAACCTCATGCGCAACCTCGGCGGCAGCATCGGCATCGCTTTCGTCACCACCATGCTGGCCCGCGGCGCCCAGGTGCATCAGGCGCTGATGGTCGGGCATCTGACACCGACGGATCCCCAGTTCCGGGAACGGCTCGACGCGACCCAGGCCGCCCTCGCCCGGCACGGTGACCCGGTCCAGGCCACGACCCAGGCCTACAGCCTGATTTACAGCGTGCTCGATTCCCAGGCGCACGTATGGGCGTTCGTGGATAATTTCCGGTTGTTCGGCCTGATGGCGCTGGCTTGTCTGCCGTTGATTTTCCTGTTCAAACGGATCCAGCGCGCCCCGGTCCGCCCGACGGAAGCGCACTGAGATTTGCCGCAACGAAGCACCGCCGGATCACCGGAGCCTGTCCGCCAGTCGGAAGTAGATGCCCAGGGAAAGCAGAAACAGGAGCAGGCTGACGGCCAGAAACCCCCGGGCAAACCAGACGACGACCCGGCTTCCGGCAAAGTTGCGGTAGGCCGTGACCCAGCGCGGCGGGATCCGGAAACGCCGGGTCCAGAATGCCTCCTCCATCGCCGTCCAATGAAGCCACCAGTCCCGTCGCCGCACCAGCACCCACAGCCAGGCGCCCGACAAAACGACCATGGCCAGGTCATAAAAAATCGACAGTTCCAGCAATTTTAAAACTTTCATACGTTCACCGGTCAGTTCGGCGGAAGGTCGAGGTTATCTTTCGCGCCAAAGGCGCTTTCGGAAGGCCGGAGGCCGATAGACCGTAGCCCACCGTTTCAACGGTGGGTTTACGATTGAAACCAAATCGAGTCCCGCAGGGACGGCAGAATTCAATCCAGCATCGTTTCGTCATACGGTTGGTTGTGCTTCTTCAAAAATTCAATGAGTTCTTCTTTGAAACTTCGTTGCCGATGATGTTCGCCCTGCCGCTGGATGTAAGCAACCGTGCTTTCAATCCCGGAAACGCCGATGCTGAATGCGCCATAACCTTCCTGCCATTCAAACGTCCGGTGTTCGGGAAAGGTTTCATGGATCCACTTTGACGAATTGCCTTTGATCAATTGGACCGCCTTTGAAATGGAAAGCGCCGCCGGCAAGGCAATCAACGCATGAACGTGGTCTTCCACGCCGCCGATTTCGATGGCGGTCATTTTATTCGCGCGGGCAATGCCGCCAAGATACGGCCAGAGACGTTCCTGCAACGCAGGCGTGATTAGACGACGCCGTTCTTTGGTGCTCCAGACATAATGCAGATGACACGAGATGAACGTGTGCATTTTTCTGTCGTCCCTACGGGACTCGGTTGGTTGGTGGTTTGGTTAACCCACCGTTAAAACGGTGGGCTATGGTCTTTCGCGCCAAAGGCGCTTTCGGATTTTTGACTTCGGGCAACCTCATGGAGAAAAATCCTTAAAAAGCCATTTCATGCTTACTCTTTTTGGTCTGGGTTTATCGTCTGGCGAAGGTTCGTAGGAAGAATCTAAAGCTTTCTTCAATTGTTTCGTCCAAAGATAACATTTTCGCACATCATACTTTTTCGTAGCGCACGCTATTTTAACCTTTTCCAGACTTTCGATTCCATCCCTCGTCAATTCCCAACAGTCACGTTGATTATTGAATAGGAGACCCTCTTCAACGCCATCTTTACGGCGAAATGCTATATCCGTATTCCAACGAGGTTCGGTTTGGGTAATGTAACTTTCTAAATCTTCAGGGCGAATAACCAAATATTGCCGCTGCCGAATATATTCAATGACTTCTTGCTTTCTGGCCGGTCGGCGGGGCATTTCCTCAAGAACAAACAACAGACAAATCAGTCTTTGTATTTGCTCTGTGTATAAATTTTTCACCTTCAGTTTTCCGGCATTTTCCAGAACGGGCACCGGACCCGGCGTTTCGGTTCCACTTCGACCAGTTCAGGAACGGCTGCGGAGCATTCGGGCCGGGCAATGGGACAACGCGGCGCGAAACGGCAGCCGGGCGGGAAATTGCCGATGCGCGGAACGCTGCCGGGGATGGCCGAGAGCCGGTCGGCGTTGCCCTGCAACTTCGGCACGCTCGCCATCAGCGCGCGGGTGTACGGATGCAGCGGCCGGCGCAACAACTCCCGGGCCGGCGCCAGCTCGACAATGTGTCCCGCATACATCACCGCCACGCGATCGGCCATGTCGCCGACGATGCCCAGGTTGTGGGTGATCAGCAGGATGGCCATGCCGAGGCGCTGCTTGAGATCGCGCAGCAAATCCAGGATCTGCGCCTGGATGGTCACGTCCAACGCGGTGGTCGGCTCGTCCGCCACCAGCAGCTTCGGTTCGCTGGCCAGCGCCATGGCAATCATCACCCGTTGTTGCATGCCGCCGGACATTTCGAACGGATAATTGTGCAGACGCGCTTCCGGCGCCGGGATGCCCACCAGTTTCAGCAGGCGGATGACCTCCGCGTCGGTCGCCTTTTCCGGCCGGTGCAGTTTCAGCGATTCCTTGATCTGGTTGCCCACGCGGAAAACCGGGTTCAACGAGGCGCCGGGTTCCTGGAAAACGTAGCTCACCATGCCGCCCCGGATGCCGCGCAGTTCCACGTTCGACATCTTCAGGACGTCGCCGCCGTTCAACAAGATTTCCCCGCCCACATAGTGGGCCGGCGGCGACGGCACCAGCCGGGCAATCGACAGCGCCGTCACGCTCTTGCCGCAGCCGCTTTCGCCGACCAGACAAACCGTTTCACCCGCGTCGATGTGGAACGACACGTCGTCAATCGCCCGCAAGGCATCGCCATTCCGGCCGAAATCCATTTTAAGATGGTTGATTTCGAGCAGGGGCATGGTCAATCAAACGACGTGATGATCTCGTTGAAGGTAGGGACGGCGCAGCGCGGCGTCCCTGCCCAATTTGTATTCTGGCGCATTTATCGGTGACATCAGTAATCGGCTTTGATGCGCGGGTCAATCCAGCGATACAGGAGGTCCACGACAAAATTCACGCTCACCACCAGCGTGGCGCTGAAGAGCACCGTGCCCATGATCATCGGCACATCGAGGTTGAACACGCTTTGCACCGCCAGCGTGCCGATGCCCGGCAGCGCGAAGACGTTCTCGGTGAAAATCACGCCGCCCAGCAACGCCGCCACGTCCGTGCCCAGCACGGTCACCACGGGAATCAGCGCGTTGCGCAGGGCGTGCCGGAACAGGATGGTGATTTCGGAAGCGCCCTTCGCCCGCGCGGTCACCGCAAACGGCGCGTTCAGCACGTCCATCATGTTCGCCTGGATCAGCAGAATATAATAACCCCCCGAGATGATCGCCAGCGTCGCCGCCGGCAGCAACAGGCTGGCGAAACTGCGAAAGCCGGCCACCGGAAACCAGCCCAGCCGGAAGGCCAGCCAGTATTGCAGCATCCGCGCCAGCCAGAACGCCGGCAGCGACAGGCTGAGCGTGGACAGCACCAGGATCGCCCGGTCGAACCACGTCCCGCGGAACTTCGCCGTCAATACTCCCAGCGGCACGGCGACCAGCATCCATAGAATCACTCCCGACACGCACAATGCCGCCGTGGTCGGGAACCGCGTCAGGATGGCCGACGCCACGGACTGGTCGGTGAGGTAGGAATGGCCGAGATCGCCGCGCGCCAGTTGCGCGAGATAATGGCCCAGCCGCACCGGCAGCGGGTCGTTCAGATGATATTTTTCCCGGACCTGCTGGAGCACTTCCGTTGACGCCTTGGAACCGGCGATGCTGCGGGCGACGTCGCCGGGCACGGCATTGATCAGGAAAAACGTGAGCACCGCCACCGCGACCAGCGTCACGGCCGACCAGAACAAACGCGTCAGCATCCGATTCAACATAGCGTCAAGGATCCAGCCACATGTATTCATAGCGCCACAGCCAGACCGGATGCGGCGCCGTGCCGTGCACCCGGGGATTATATAACACCGGAATCCGTTCATGGACCAGCGGCGCCCAGGGCGCATCCCGCATCACCTGATCCTCCGCCTGCTGGAATAACCGCATCCGTTCGCCGGCGTCCAGGCTGTTGCCGGCGGCGTCCAGCGAACGGTTCACTTCCGGGTTGTTGTAAAATGCCTGGTTGTTGCATTCCACGTCCGTGATCCGCTCGCCGTTCAGCAGCACGTCCAGAAAATCGCTTGGGTCCGGATAATCCTGGAACCAGCCCCAGACGCCGCACGGCGCCGAATGCCGCGTCGTCACCTTCTGATCGAACGCGGTGAGATTGGCCGGACGCAGTTCAATTTCGATTCCCACCTCGCGCAGGTCCTGTTGGATGCCCTGCGCCAGCCGGGCATAAATCGGCTGGTCGCCGGAGTACCACAGTTCGGTCTTGAACCCCGACGGAAAACCGGCCTCGCGCAACAGCGCCCGCGCCCGGTCCGGATTGAAATCGTACCGCGGCAGGCCCGGGTTGTTCCAGGGAATGACCGGCGGCACGACGCCGTGCGCCACAACGGCAAACCCACCGGACAACTTCACCAGGCGGTCCCGGTCGATCGCATAATTGACCGCCTGCCGGACGCGCACATCGTCGAACGGCTTCATTTCGGTGTTCATGAAGAAATAATCGGTCTCGGCGGCGTCCGCCAGCGTCAGCCAGGAACGCAGCGCCGGATCGCGCTTGAATCGCGCCGCCTGGGCCGGGCTCGCCAGCGGCACCTGGTCGAGTTCGCCCCGCTCCAACATCATCGTCATCACCGTGTCGTCGCAGCCGATCATGAGATCGACGCCGTCCACGTAACCATCCGGTCCCGAATAATACGGATTGCGGCGCAACCGGCAGGAAATGCCCCGGCGCCACTCGGTAAGCCGGTACGGGCCGGAACCGACCAGGTGCGACGAAAAATCCGCGCCGTACTTCTGCACCGCCTCGCGCGGCACCGGGCAGGCAAAGGTCATCGCCAGTACGTAACGGAACGTGAACTGCGGTTCCTTGAGTTCGATCACCAGCGTCGATTTATCCGGCGCCCGCAGGCCGCTCACGTGCGCCGCCTTGCCGTCGACAAATTCCCGCGCGCCGGCGATGGCCAGGAAATACGTCTCGCCCGGCGACGCCAGCTTCGGGCTGAGAATCCGTTCGAAGGCGCAGATGTAATCCTCCGCCTCCACCTCCCGGCCGCTGGCAAAGCGGGTGCCGGCACGCAGATGGAACGTATAAGTTTTGCCGTCCGGTGAAATGTTCCAATCCTTCGCCTGGTCCGGCACCAGCCCGGTGCCGTCATCGTAATCCAGCAGCCCGCGAAACATCAGGTGGACCATCGGGATGGAAAAACTGTCGAAGGCAATCGCCGGATCCAGCGACCGAATATCGCTCGGCTGGGCAAGCTGCAGGATGCCGCCGCGCCGGGGCGTCGGGGACGGCAAATTGTCCCCGAACGCCGCCGGCACCAGAATCAGCCAGAACAGAAGAGTCGCCGTTATGAGCGTTCGATTCATCGGTTCAGGCGGGGATCAAGCGTTTCCTGCAGACCGCGCCCGATCAGGTTAAACGCCAGCACCGCCAGCACGATCGCGACACCGGGGGCGATGACGTTGAGCGGCGCGGTGATAAAATAGGGCTGGCCGTCGGAGATCATGCCGCCCCACGTCGGCGCCGGCGGCGGCACGCCGATGCCCAGGTAACTCAGGCCTGCCTCCAGCAGGATGGTGTTGGCGATGTTGACCGCGCCCAGCACCAGCACCGTCGGCAGGATGTTGGGCAGAATGTGACCGGCGATCACCCGCGCATCCGATGCCCCGAGCGCCCGGGCGGCCTGCACGAATTCGCGTTCGCGCAGCGCCAGCACCTGCGCGCGGATCACCCGCACCAGGCCCGGCCAGCAGACGAACCCGATGATCAGGAACAAACTCACCATGCCGCGCTGGAGCTGGAAATCGAGAAACTGCCAGTGCCAGGCGGCGGGCAGCGGATGCACCGTTCGCCCGTCCATCAAGCCGGCAAAGGCAATGGCCAGCAGGATGGCCGGGACGCTGAGATTGATTTCGGTGAACCGCATCAGCGCCAGGTCGAGTTTCCCGCCGTAATAGCCGGCGGTCACACCGATCGTCAGGCCCAGGAACACGGCCAGCAACATGGCGGCGGTGCCGATGGTCAGCGACACCCGCGCGCCGTAGATGACGCGCGCCAGCACATCGCGCCCGAGATTGTCGGTGCCCAGCAGGTAACCGCCGCCGGCCGGCAATGGCAGTCCGTCGGCATCGAGCCCTTTCGGGTCCTGCTGGATGGGTTCACGCAGGACGTGCCGGCGGGTGAGTTCGGGTGCGGCGAGGGCGAACAGGGCGAGGAGGATGACGATGGCGGCGCCGACGCGGACGAGCCGGTGCCGGAAAACCGCCGGGCCGGTTCCCCGGCTGCCGGCCGGCGGGAAATCAACGCCCGTTGGATCGATGACGGTATCAGCCACGGCTGTTTGCTCCTCGGGAGCGGCGGTTGTTTGTAACAACAATCCCGGGCGTTGACAAAGAATTTGTCCGGGCGGGATGATTTCAAGTCTCAAATTTGAAATTTGAAATCCAGGATTTGGCTATCAGCCAAGGGATGGCCATGCGTCTCAAATTTGAAATCTCAAATTTGAAATTCCGCCCCCGGCGGACCACGAAACTCAGGCCTCTTATACTTGGTCTGGAGCATTTGAATGAACGTATCCGCCCGCCGGTGCTGTTGCGACCGGTTCCGCGCCGCTTCCGTCAACCGCCGCTGCCCTTCGATCGGCGATTCCTGCAGGTTCGCCGCCCAGGCACGCAACTGACCGAGCATGATTCGGCCATGGATTTCAAATTTGAAATTTGAGATTTGAGAGGCGCAAAGCGCCCGATCCGCTCCAGCAGGCACAGCACGGAACGCACCTCGCCGGCCGATCCGCGCGCGATGTACAGGAAAGTCAGCAGTTCCTGCGTCGTGCCGCGTTCAAATCCCTCGGCTACATTGTTCGACACCGAGACGGCTGCGCGCTCCAATTGATCCGACAGGCTGCGTTGCCGCGCAAACGTCGCATCCTCGGTCAACGCATATACCCGTTCCGCCAGCCGGATGGCTTCGTTCCATACCGGTAAATCTTCAAATCGCTGGTAGGTCATATAGTTGGAAGAATGAAGCCTGCGGCGGCTCATTCTGATTTCAAATTTGAGATAACTTTTGTGCCCGTTTCTGTTATTATATATTTACTATATACTAATTCCCAGCCAATCGGCAAGCAACTTTAGCCATGAATGGAATGCCATCGCAAACGAAGCGCATCGCTGTCCGGACGCCGCAGCGCGGCATCCCTGTCACAAAACCGCTTGAATAACACGTCTTTGCCGCTAGTCTGCCGGGCGTATGCAATGGAGAAACTGGAGAATCGGGCTTTTGCCCGCACTGGCCATGGTCCTCACCGCCTGTCACAGCATCCCGACACCCAAACCCATCCCCGCCGGCTCGCTGTCCGATTTTCAAAAGAAGGCCGAGACCTTCAATGAAATCGTCACCGTGCCGACGTTCGAGACGACGACGAACGAAGTGGCGGCCACGGCCGACCGCACGATTGCCGACGGCAATGCCATGCTCGACCGCATCGGCGCGCTCAAGCCCGACCAGGTGAATTTCACCAATACCATCCGCGCCCTCGACGACGTCGGTTACCTTATCCAGTGCGCGGAGAACCGGCTGGACCTGATCAGCCAGACCAGCACCAATGCGGAGGTGCGCGACGCCGCCAGCGACGCCATCAAGAAAATCGACCAGTGGTCCGTCGGCATTGACTATCGCGAGGACGTTTATGCGGCGGTCAAAGCCTACGCGGCGACCCGGCCGCAACTGGCCGGCGAGGATAAAAAGCTGCTCGACGAGACGCTGCGCGATTACCGCCGGGCCGGCCTCGACCTCCCGAAGGACCAGCGCGATCAGGTGGAAAAAATGCGCAAAGACCTGACGGTGCTGGAAACCGATTTCGAGAACAACGTCACCAAAGCCAAACAGCCGCTCAAGTTCACGAGGGCCGAGCTCGACGGCGTGCCGGACGCGTTTCTGGCGCAGGAAGGCATCCGGACCGGCCCGGATGAATACACGTTGATGGCCAACATCACGTTTCACTACCTGATGGTGGAGGACAACGCCAAGGTCGAAGCGACGCGCCAGAAAATGATGACGGCGCAGTGCAACCTGGCGCGCGAGGACAACATCCCGCTCCTGCAGAAAATCCTGGTGCTGCGCGACAACATCGCCCACGCGCTCGGCTACGCCAGCTACGCCGATTACGCCACGGAAGTGCGCATGGTCAAAAACGCCGCCACCGCGATCGATTTCGAGGAAAAGTTAAAAACCGGTTTGCAACCCAAGTACGACGCCGAACTCGAGGAATTCCGCCAGTTGAAAGTCAAGGAAACCGGCGATACCAACGCCGTGGTGAACTCCTGGGACTGGCGCTATTTCGCCAACGAACTGAAGAAGACGAAGTACAACGTGGATGCCGAGCAGTTGCGGGTTTATTTTCCGATGGACCGGGTGGTGGAAGGGTTGTTCGCCATTTACCAGCACATTTTCGGTTTGAAATTCGAGCAGGTTGAACCGCCGTACAAATGGGTCGGCGACCTCCAGCTCTACACGGTTTCCGACGCGAAGACCGGCGAACCGCTCGGATTGTTCTACTTCGATCTGTTCCCGCGCGAAGGCAAATACAATCACTTCGCCCAGTTCGGCATCACCGAGGGAAAACTGCTGCCGGACGGAAAATACCAACGGCCGGTCTGCGCCCTGGTCTGCAACTTCCCGCCGCCGCAGCCGGACCAGCCGTCGCTCATGTCCCACGACGAGGTGGAAACCATCTTCCACGAATTCGGCCACGCCATGCACACCATCCTGACCCGCGCCAAATATTCGCGTTTCTCCGGCACCAGCGTGCCGACGGATTTCGTCGAGGCGCCGTCGCAGATGCTGGAGAACTGGGCGTGGGACAAGAAGGTGCTGGACAGTTTCGCCGCCGATTACCGGGATCCGGCCAAAAAGATCCCGCCCGAAATCCTGGACCAGCTCAAAGCGTCGCGCCTGGCGACCGAAGGCACCTTCTATCGCCGCCAGCTTTCCTTCGGCCTGATGGACCTGGCGCTCCACACGCAGATCCACGCGACGAACGCGGATGACGTTTTGCCGCTGTCGAATAAAATCCTGAGCGACGTCTCGTTCCCGGTGCCGCCGGATACGGCGTTCGTCGCCTATTTCGGCCACATCATCGGCTACGGCGCCGGTTATTACGGCTATGCGTGGGCGGATGCCATTGCCGCCGACATGGCAACCGTTTTTGAAAATGCGTCGGACGGTTACTTCGATAAAACCGCCGGTATGCGGATGCGCAAGGAAATCTACGAAGTCGGCGACTCCCGGGACGTCAACATTTCCATCGAAAAATTCCTGGGCCGGCCGCGTTCGCTGGAACCGTTCCTGAAGAAGATCGGCGTGGAGAAGAGCGATCCCGGAGCCAAATAATCCGCCGGCTTCATCCGCAACGGCAAACCGTTTGTCGGCCATGACCAAACCCGAATATCCCACGGCGCCTTTGAAATCAGACCGGATGCCGCGGGGCATCCCGTACATCATCGGGAACGAAGCCGCCGAACGCTTCAGCTTCTACGGGATGAATTCGATTCTCGTCATTTTCATGACGAAATATCTGCTGGATGCCCGGGGAATGCCGGATCCCATGACCGGAACCCAGGCAGATGCCTGGTATCATACGTTCGTTTCGGTCACCTACCTGCTGCCGGTCCTAGGCGCGTTCATCGCCGATGCGTTGCTCGGGAAATATTGGACGGTTTTGACGGTTTCCATCATTTATTGCCTCGGCCATTTCACGCTGGCCATGAATGACACCCGTTTGGGGCTGGCGCTCGGGCTGGGATTGATCGCCCTGGGCTCGGGCGGCATCAAACCCTGCGTCAGCGCCATTGTCGGAGACCAGTTCGGCAGTTCCAATCAGCACCTGATTTCCCGCGCGTTCACCTGGTTTTATTTTTCGATCAACGCCGGTTCGGTGATTTCCACGCTGTTGATCCCGGAATTGCTGGATCGTTACGGTTCCCGCGTCGCCTTCGGCACACCCGGGATTTTCATGGTCATCGCCACGATTATTTTCTGGTTCGGGCGGAAGCGTTTTGTGCGCATCCCGGCGGTGGGAATGCGGCGTTACGCCCGGGAACTTTTTCAGCGGGAACATCTCAAGGCATTGGGGAATCTCCTGATGATCGTGCCGTTCGCCGCCATGTTCTGGGCTTTGTGGCAACAAAACTTCTCCTCGTGGGTCATCCAGGCGGACCGGATGGACCGGCATTTCCTCGGCCATGAATGGCTGGCGTCCCAGATCCAGACGGTCAATCCGATTTTCATCCTCCTGCTGTTGCCGCTATTTTCCTACGCGATCTATCCCGCCGTCAACCAGATCTACCGGCTGACTCCGTTGCGAAAAATTGGTTTGGGCCTGTTCACCGCATCGGCGGCATTCCTGATCGTGGCCCTCATCCAGGTCCGGCTCGACGCGGGCGGGCGCCCGAATATTGTCTGGCAGATCCTCGCCTTTCTGGTGCTGACGGCGTCGGAGGTGATGGTATCCGTCACGCACCTGGAATTTTCCTACACGCAGGCGCCAAAGAAAATGAAGTCGCTGGTGATGTGCACCTATCTGGGCGCGATTTCGCTGGGAAACGTGTTCACCGCCGGCGTGAATTTCTTCATTCAGAACCCGGACGGCACCAACCGGCTGGCCGGGGCGGCCTATTTCTTTTTCTTCACCAAAGCCATGCTGGCCACCGCCGTTATTTTTGTCCTGGTCGCCGGCTTTTATCGCGGCAAAACCTATATCCAGGATGAAACCGGGCCGGTTCCGGCGTGATCTCCGGTTCAGTGCCCGAAGAACTTGTGCCACATCTCGCCGCCGTTCTGGTAGAAAATGATCGCCACGCCCATCAACGCGCCGCCCGCCATCACGCCGGACGCCACCGGGAAGGTGAATTCCTCCGCCTTGGCCGGTGATTTTTTCTGGAACCCCCAGGCAAGGACCGCGCCGATGAAGAACAGCACGCCGTAGTACCACTGGAAAATCCAGGCCAGGCCGAAGCCCGAGCCGGACGGGATGTATTTCTGCTGTTTCGGGAACAGCACCGGCAGGATGGCCAGCAGCGCTCCCACTGCGCCGCCGATGACGATGCTCCAGACCTTCACCGGCGCCAATGCCTCAAAACCTTTGCTCAACGCCTGCGCCACCGCCGCCCAGGTCTGCGCCGCCGGCGCCGGAAACTGGTCGGACCCGATCACCTCCGGTTTATCGACGATCACCGTGAACGCCAGGACGCTGATCACGGTGCCGATGAAAATGCCGGCGAATTGCGCGATGAATTGTTTGCGCGGGTTCGCGCCCAGGAGGTAACCGCTTTTAAGATCGGTGAGCAGGTCGGCCGAAGACGCGGCGGCGCCGGCGGTGATGTTGGCGCTCATCAGGTTTACGTTCATGTTGCCGGGATCCAGCGCGCCGAAGAGCAATTGCGTCACCTTGCCCAGGGGGCCCATCGGCGTGGTGTCGGTCTCACCGGTGATGCGGCAGGCCACCAGGGCCAGCGCGAATGACAGCACGACGGCGACGATGCCCTGCCAATACGGCATGCCGAAGGAAACGTGCGCCAGCAACGTCAGCGCGACGAGCGACACCAGTTGCCCGGCGGCGAACCAGGACATCGGCGTCTCAATCGCTTCCATTTCGCCCGGCGATTTCGATTGGGTCGAAAACATTCTGGCGAGATCGGCAAAAGCGCGGAGCGAAATCCGCCATTGCAGCAGCAGGCTCAACAGGCTGGAAAATATCATGCAGGACACGCCCGGCCAGAGCGCCCATTGCACGCAATCGCGGAAACCGGCGCCGGTGATGAGCCCGGCGTGCTGCAGCGCGGGCACATACATCATCCAGCACACGATGCTGCCGAAGAGAATGCTGAGACAGACGCGCATGCCCATGATGGCGCCCGACGCGATAAAGATCGGTTCCCAACTGAACATCACCGTCCGGCCCATCCAGGCCGTGCCGAAGACGGCTTGGTTCAATTTGGTGACCAGCGCATCGCTCGAGTAAGGCGCGAGCCGGGCGAACAGGCCGAAACCGTCGTGCCAGAAATTGTCCAGGGCCGCAATCACGCCGGCGATGCCCAGCGCTTTGGCCGCGCGCATGCCTTTGGCGCCGTGCGAATGGAGCGCGCGCAAGGTCTCTGCCGCCGCCACTCCGCTGGGGAAACGGAGTTGCTCGATGTTGATCATCTGTTTTTTCATCGGCACCGCCATGGTCACGCCGAGCACAGCCAGAAAGAACACCCACGCCAGCGTCAGGGGAACTGAAAGCGCATGACCGTTCAGCATGATGAACGCGGAAAAGGCCGCCACGAGCGTGCCACCGGTCGAGTAACCCGCCGAGCTGGCGGTCGACTGCATGCAGTTGTTTTCCAGGATGGTCATCGGCGTCCGGGCCAGGCCGGTTTTGACGAAGAAGGTCCAGATGGCGTACGACAGGATGCAGGAAGTGATGGCCACGCCCATGCTCCAGCCGGCTTTCAATCCGATGTAAAGATTGGTCAGCGACAGAATCCCGCCCAGCACCGAGCCCATGAGGATCGCTCGCCAGGTCAACTGCCGCATCGAATCGCCGCGACCGCGATAGACTTTTTCAAACCACTGGCGTTCGACCTCTTCCGGCGTGCCGGTGAATCCCCCGACCGGCAGTTCGAATTCCGCGGTCGGGGCACCGGGCGCATCGGGCGGGCTGGTATTTTCCTTGTTCACATCTTGGCCTCGTCAAAAATCGGAACTGATCGCGTGCGTTTTCCGGCAGTCCTGGATTCGCTAACCGAGGCCAAAGATTTTTGCCAGGGACAGGAGAGTTCCGTCAACCGCGGAACTCAATAACTGCCGCACCAGTGGAATCTGGAGCACAATAATGACAGCGATGAATCCGAACCGGGCGAAGTTCGCGTACATTTCCCAGCTCATGCCGGTCAGGTTCCGCAAAACATGAGACCCGTCCAGCGGCGGAATCGGGATCAGGTTGAAAAAGCAGAGCAACAGGCTCAAGGCAGCCATTTGCACGCACAGGCCGATAAAGGGTTCCCAGTCGCCGATCACGCCAACCCGGGCCATCCCGACCAGGACCACCGCGAGGACCAAATTCATAGCCGGACCAGCCATGGCGACCAGGATGTCGTCGCCGCGCGGATTCCGCAGGTTGTGGGGATTGACCGGTACCGGTTTTGCCCAGCCAATCATAAACCGGCTGGCACCGGACGGCAGAAAAATCATCAGTAACGGCAGCAGGATCGTGCCGATCGGGTCAATGTGCACGACCGGATTCAACGAAACGCGGCCCTGCAATTTGGCCGTATCGTCGCCGCACTTCAGGGCCACCCAGGCATGGCCAAATTCGTGAAACGTCAAAAGGATGATCAGTCCGAGATAGCTGATCAGACCTTCAACGATGACATTGCTGGTGGTGGCATCCATGGCCGACAGCTTATCGGCCGCCACCCCACCCGTCGAGGCTGCGTTACCCGGAGAAAGCGGACCGCGGCTGTCTCAGCCGCAGCACGCTGGACAGACGGGATCGGCCATTTCAATGCACCGCCTGATGGTTCCGGCTGCTGCGGGTGGGACACCCGCGGTCCGGCCGGCGATTTGTTTTGCACATCGCCGCAGCAACGTTTTAACATTTCAACGATTTAACGACTCGACAACATTAAATTATGCCATTGCTTGACGGAAAACTCGGGATTGTCTTCGGGGTCGCCAACCAGCGGTCCATTGCCTGGGCCATCGCGCAGGCCTGGGCGCGCGAGGGCGCGAAGCTCGCCTTCACCTATCAGGGCGAACGGCTCAAGGAAAACGTGGAGGAACTGGCCGGCGCATTTGGCGCCGATACCCTCATCCTGCCGTGTGACGTGACCAAAGACGACGAGATCGCGAGCGTGTTCAAGACCGTCGGCGAGAAATTCGGCAAACTGCATCTGCTCCTGCATTCGGTGGCGTTTGCGCCCAAAGCGGCGCTGGAAGGCGAATTCATCAACACCGGCCGCGACGCGTTCCGGGTGGCCCATGACGTGAGCGCCTATTCGCTGGTGGCGCTGGCCCGCGCCGCCGCGCCGCTGATGACCGACGGCGGCAGCATCGTCGCCATGAGCTATTACGGAGCGGAAAAAGTCGTTCCCCACTACAACGTCATGGGTGTGGCCAAGGCCGCGCTCGAAGCCAGCACGCGATACCTCGCCTATGATCTCGGCCCGAAAAAAATCCGCGTCAACTGCATCAGCGCCGGACCGGTCAACACCCTCGCCGCGCGCGGCATCGCCGGTTTCACCGAAATGCTCAAGCATTACGAGGCCAAGTCGCCGCTCAAACGCAACGTGCTGCCCGACGAACTGGGCGCCACCGGCACGTTCCTCGCCAGCGACGGCGCCGCCGCCATCACCGGCCAGGTCATCTACGTCGACAGCGGCTACCAGATCATGGGGATGTGAGCCATTTTTGGCGGCGGCTAAAAGGCGTCATCTTTTTTCGTAGCAGCCGACGTAAGGAGGCTCCGACTGGATTTACGATTTACGAATCACTTCGCGATTCCGGTAAGTGGCATAAATCGTGTATCGTAAATCGGAAATAACGATAATGAGCCTCGTCATCTCGGCTGCTACTTTCCAATGAATTGCTAGGCTGGCCGGACCATTTCGAACCGGTCGCGCGTGCGACAATACCAGTGCGGTGACGCCATCCGGCCGATGACCGACAGTTTCTCGCTGCGGATGCGTTTTTTGTCCGCGTCGAACAGGTCCTCCCGCAAATGCAGGCGTTTGATCACGCCGATCACCAGCCGGTTGTCGCCGATCTGCAGCGTGCCCCACTCGATGCATTCCAGGCTGACCGGCGATTCCACAATGCGCGGCGGTTTGACCACCGACGACGGCGCGCTGTGCAGGCCGGCGCGCTCCAGCTCGTTTTCGCCGTAAGGCAGCGACGCGGCACATTGGTTCATCGCTTCGGCGATCGCCTCATCCACGAGGTTGACGACAAATTCGTGCGTGGCGCGGATGTTCAACGCGGTGTCTTTGGGCACGCCGTTGTCGCGGTCGCCGGGAGCGAAGGCGAGGATGGGCGGGCGGGCGCCGAACACGTTGAAAAAGCTGAACGGCGCGGCGTTCACTTTGCCCTCGGGACTGATCGTGGTCACAAACGCAATGGGCCGTGGGGTGACCAGGCTGGCAAGCAGCGGATAGGCGCGGTCGGCGAATTCTTTTTCCAGGTCAAGTTCCATAGGTTGAGCAAAATGCCTTCAAATGGGGGCACAAGCAAGGCGTGTGAAGGAGCTCGGATGAGCTGGCATGGGGAAATGAGCGGCGGTTTTTGGACTGCGCTGGCAGAGCGCAGCGGCGACAGCGCTATTTCCCGGGAGCCCGGTGTTGTGACTTGTTTCCAAAGCGGCGTCGCGCTCTGCTTGCCGCCGCAGTCCAAATTATTTTGGAAAGCGTGCTAGGCTCGCCGCAATCGCGCCACATACGCGCCGTCAACACCGTCGGCAAACGGCAGCAGTTCGGACTCGGACTCCAGCCTGAACCCTGGCTGTTCGTCCAGGAACTGCCGGACAACCTCCCGATTTTCCTCCGGTTCGAGGCTGCAGGTGCTGTAGACCAGGATGCCGCCGGGTTTGAGCCGGCCGGCCGCCGCCTGGAGCAATTTCAACTGAGAGACCCGGAGGCGTTCGATCTCGGCGGGCTGAATGCGCCAGCGCAAATCGACCCGCCGCCGCATCACGCCGGTGTTGGAACACGGCGCGTCCACCAGGATGCGATCGAATCCTGTCTCTTCGCCCGGCCGGTGTCCACTGAGCGCCGTTTCAACCGCCGTCACGCCCAGGCGGGCGCAATTTTCCCGCACCAGCTTCAACCGCTCTTCCGAAACATCCTGCGCCACCACGCGCCCCTGGTTGTTCATCCGCTGGGCGATGTAGGTGGTCTTGCCGCCGGGCGCAGCGCAGAAATCCAGGATCGTCTCACCCGGCTGAGGAGCCAGCCGGTCGACGGCGAGCAATGTGCTGGGGTCCTGGACATAGAACCCGCCGTCGCGAAAACTGGCCAACGTATTCAGCGGCGGGTGAGATTTCAATTCGAAGACGAGATTGTCCTCCAGCCAGTCGCGCCGGACAAAATCATATTCCACATCTGCCTCGCGCCAGCGGGCGAGCAGGTCGCCGGCATTCTTCAACTCGGAGGGCGGAGCTCCGCGACGCCCTGAATTTGCCGGTGCAGTTGGGGGCTCGTGGAACTCGCCCCTCCGATATTTCAAGGTATTGACCCGGGCGAAGGTTTTCGGCGGGGTATTGTTCCAGGCCAGGAGTTGCGCGGTTTTTTCGGCGCCCCAGCGCTTTTGCCAGCGGGCGACCAGCCATTCGGGATGCGACCAGCCGAGGGCCGGTTGCGTCGCTTTCAAACCGGCCAGGAGTTTCCGGGTCTCGTCCTGCTCGCGCAGATAGCCACGCAGGACGGCATTGACGAAGCCGGCTTGGGCGCCAAAGCCGTTTTGTTTCGCCAGCTCGACGGTTTCATGGACGGCGGCGTGTTGGGGAACACGGTCCAGCCAGAAGATCTGGTAGAGGCCGAGCCGCAGGAGATTTTGCAGGCCGGTATTTTGTTTGCGTCCGCCGGTTTTCCGGGCGATCAGCCAATCAAGCGTGGCCTGCCAGCGGACGGCGCCGTAGAGGATTTCAGTGCATAGCCCGCGGTCGGCGGAGGAGAGCCGGGCGGGGACCAGCGCCTTTTCCAGCAAATCTTCGACGAAGGCGCCATTGGCGCGTCGTTGCTGCAAAACTCGCGCCGCAATTTCTCTTGGTTTTTGGTCGTTCAAGACGTTTAATAGAGCCATTGTGAATCCGTGACGAGAGGAATACGATTTAATTATGAGAGAAGAATTCGAGAAGTTGGCGGCGGCGGGAAAAATCGAGGGCCGGCATGTGGAGCCCCTGACGATGCTGGCGGAAAGCGGCTGCTGCATGCATCGCAGCTGGGGTTTCGGACGGATCAAGACCGTGGACACGGTGTTTGCGCGATTCACGATCGATTTCGCCGGCAAGCCCGGGCACACGATGGACCTGGGATTTGCCGTGGAAAGCCTCAAGCCCATTCCCAAGGACCACATCCTGGCCCGGAAGGCCAACGACCTGGAGAACGTGCGCCAGCTCGCCGCGCATCATCTGGATTTGATCAAGCTGGTCCTGAACAGCTACGGCGGCCGGGCGACCGCCGACCAGATCCAGCAGGCCCTGGTTCCGGACGTCATTCGCGATGACTGGAAGAAATGGTGGGAAACGGCGCGGCGCGAAATGAAAAAAGACGGGCATTTCATCGTCCCGTTGAAAAAAACCGAGCCGGTCATCTATCAGGCGCAGGAGACATCGCTGCAAAACCGGCTGTTGGCAAACTTCCGCGCGGCCAAGGGCCTGAAAGCCCGCGTGGCCGTCGTGAGCGAACTGACCAAAAGCGCCTCCGACCTGGCCGACAAGCAGGCCGCCGCCGGTGAAATCATCACCGCCCTGAACGCGGACATCGTTTCGCATCAACGCACGCAGCCCGGAGTCGCCCTGGAAGCCATTTTTGCCCGCGACGAACTGCGCGAGATCGCCGGGACACCGCCGGCGGCCGATGAAATCAGCGCCGCGCAGATCTGGGCGCAGGACATCAAATTCGGTCCGGTGCTGGAATCGATTCCCGCGGCCAAACATCATCACGCCCTGCAATCGTTTAAAACGGCGAACCCCGAGCGCTGGCACGAGATCCTGCGCGGATCGTTGAATTTTGTTTCAGCCAAACTCTGCCGCGAATTCGCCAATCTGCTGATCCAGGAAGGCAAAATGGATGCCCTCAAGGAAACGCTGGCGCGGCTCATCAACCAGCACACCGCCAGCAGCGAGTTGCTGCTCTGGCTCGGCCGCGAACGCAGCGATGCCTACGCCGACATCCTCGGCCCGGAAGTCTTTCGCGCCATGCTCACCGCGATGGAACGCGACCAGTTCAACGAAAAACGCTCGAACCGGCTGCGCGAATTCATCCTGGATGACCAGCAGCTGCTGCCCGAACTGACGGCTTCCGCCGACATCGACGTCGTCAAGGACCTCACCCGCGCGCTGCAGTTGTCGCCGGTGTTCGACGACATGGACAAGCGGTCGCTGCTCGCGCGGCTGGTCAAAAGCCATCCCGCCATCCAATCGCTCATCAGCGGCGAACAATCCAAACAGGACAGCTCGATGCTGGTTTCCTGGGACAGCCTGGAACGCCGCAAGAACGAGTACCAGGAACTGGTGCAAAAGAAGATTCCCGCCAATTCGAAGGAAATCGCCATCGCCCGCAGCTACGGCGACCTCAGCGAAAACCACGAATACAAGGCGGCCAAGGAGATGCAGAAAATTCTCATGCGCCGCAAAGACGAGCTCGAAACCCAGCTCACCCGCGCCCGCGGCACGGATTTTTCCAATGCCCGCACCGACGTGGTCAGCATCGGCACGGTTGTGCAGGCCACCAACCTGGGGGCGAACCATCTGGAAACGTTCACCATTCTCGGCGCCTGGGATTCCGACCCGGACAAGGGCGTCATCAGCTACCTCTCGCCGGTCGCGCAATCCCTGCTCAACAACAAAGTCGGCGACGAGGTGGAATTTGAATTCCAGGGCGCCAAGCACCGGCATCGCATTGAAAAAATCGAGTCCTTCAAATCGGCACCGGCCGCCGAATCTCCGGCGCCGGCCGAATCCCCGGCCCCGCCCCACGCTCCGGCTTGACTATTTTAACTGGAGCGCCGAGCACTGTCCCGGCGGGGAGCAAGCCACTTACGCCGAGTCGGTGCTCGGCGCTCCAATTCCGGAGGCCTAATGTCGGACATTGTAAATTGCTTCAGCCTTTGCCGCCAAAACTGACGTAATCGTCCAGGTCGAGCACGTCGAACCACGTTATAATATCGGTGCGTTCCGGCCCGGCTTTCCTGTGCATTTCGTTGAAGTATTCACGCGAGTCCGGATTGTCCGGCGCGCGGTGATCCTGCCAGTCCGACCAGGCGGCAATTTCAGCCGTGCTGCGTTTGTTTTTCGCGTTCTGCTGAATCCATTTCAGCACTTCCGTATCGCTCCGGGCCAGCTGCTGTTTCAGCGCTTCGGGGTCGATGCCGGCAAATTCGAGAAATTGCTGGTCGAGCGGACAGGCGTAATGATATTCGCCGTTTTTGCCGGCAACCGTCGCGCGGCCCTTGTCCAGGCACCGGGGCAGGATGGCGTAACCGCCCAGCCGCACGCGCGGGCTGCGCGGCGGTTGCTTCGTGAGGTCGGGAGTAGGCAATGACATAATGATTTGTTCCTTTGGTTTCGGTTGATAAGCCGCCTTCAAGAACTTCGCAGCGACCGATGCAAGGAGGCTCGGACGTTTGAGCCTCGTCACCCCGGCTGCTGCCGCTGTGAAATGGGCTTTGGTTTCATCTCCGACGCCAAGTTGCCCCGAAAATGCCGAATTGCAAGTGGCGCAGGGAATTTTTACGATGATGCCGTGAAACATTCGGGAAAGGCGGCGCTCGCCGCGTTGCGTCTCATCGGTTTTGCGGCCGCGGGTGTGCTCGCGCTGCTCGCCGGCGCCCTGGCCGCCAAATATATCGGGACCTTCGTGCTGGAATACCTGACCTGGGCGCTCATCGGCCTTTGGGCGGCGTTCGTTGGTTTCACTTTTTATTTTTTCCGCGATCCGGACCCCCTGGTGCCGACCGGCCCCAACCTCGTCATCGCTCCCGGCCATGGGAAGGTGGACGCCATTGATACCATCACCGAGGCGGATTTCATGGGCGGCGAATGCCGGCGGATTTCGATGTTTCTGTCCGTCATCGATATTCACGTGCAATACGCCCCGGCCGCCGGCCGCATCGGTTATTTCAAACATACCCCGGGCCAGTTCCTGAACGCGATGAAAGCCGATTCGGCCAAATTCAACGAAAACGTGTTGATCGGTTTTGACCTGTCCGAACCGCCCGGAAGAAAAATCGGCATCCGCCTCATCGCCGGTCTGATCGCCCGCCGGATTGTGCCGTGGATCGACGAAGACGACGTGGTCCAGCGCGGCGAACGGATCAGCCTGATTCAATTCGGGTCGCGCGTGGACGTTTACCTGCCGCTGCGGGCGGAAATCCGGATCAATCTGGGCGACCGGGTCATTGGCGGCGAGACCGTGATTGCCTCCCTGGATTGACCTATGACCGAACCTGCGCCACCGAATCCGCCGCCGGACAATCCGGAAGAGAAATTGAAGATTTATTTCCTGCCGAACCTGTTGACGGCGGGAAACCTGTTCTGCGGTTTCGTGGCGCTCACGAAAATCGTCGATGCCGACCCGCTGAACGACAATTATTTTGTCCAGATCAAACTGGCGCTGGCGTACATCCTCCTGGCCTGCATTTTCGACCTGCTGGACGGCCGCGTGGCGCGCCTGGGCGGCGCGGAAAGCCCGTTCGGGCGCGAGTTCGATTCGTTGGCGGACCTCGTTTCCTTCGGTGTCGCGCCGGCGTTTCTCGTCCAGCGCGTCGTGCTGGCGGATGTTTTTCCCTACGAATACCGGCAGATCAGCTGGTTCATCGCCTCGATTTACCTGTTGTGCGGCGCGTTCCGGCTGGCGCGGTTCAACTGTCTGTCCATGATGCCCGCCAGCGGCGGCGGCAAGGATTTCCTCGGCTTTCCCATTCCATCGGCCGCCGGCCTGGTGGCGTCGCTGACGCTGCTCATCATCCATTTCCATGAAAAGGAAAAAAACCTCGGTTCCTGGAACTATCTGCTGGCGATCGTGCTGGTGTTCCTGTCGGCGATGATGGTCAGCACCGTGAAATATCCGAGCTTCAAATCGCTCGGCCTGCGTTCCAAAAGCACGTTCACCAAAGCCATCGGGGCGGCGCTGTTTCTGGGTTGCCTGCTGATTCTGCGCGAAAAGATTTTGTACTACGTCCTGCCCGCGTTCTTCACGTTGTACCTCGTCTACGGTTTCGTGCGGCCGAGCATTTCGCGCGCCTGGCGGCGGGAAATCGAAGAGGAAGACGAAGACGAGCCGGACGCGGCGCACTGAATCATGCTGGAACTTCCGACTATTTTGCTTTCCGCCCTGACCGGCTTCATCAGCGGTCTGCTGTTGTCCATGCCCATCGGACCGGTGAACCTGACCATTATCAACGGCGGCGCCCAGGGCGGTTTCACGCGGGCCATGCTCATCGGCCTGGGCGCGGCGACGATGGACCTGATTTATTGCACGATCGCGTTCACCAGCTTTTCATCGTTCTTCGACAACCATATGGTCAAGGCGTCCATGGAAGTGTTCACGTTCGTGTTCATGCTGCTGCTCGGCATGAAATTCCTTTCAGCCAAAACCGTGATGGCGCCCACGCAACTGGGGAAGACCGCCAGACGGATCGAACAGCGCATCGACGAAAAACTGCATCCGCAGTCGGCGTTCATGACCGGTTTTGTGCGGGTGCTGGGCAACCTGGGCGTGCTGCTGTTCTGGATCGTGCTCGCCAACAACTTCCTGTCCCGCGACTGGGTCCAGAACACGCCGGCCGGCAAACTCGCATGCATTGCCGGCGTCGCCGTCGGCGCGATCCTGTGGTTCGCCGTGTTAAGCTACCTGTCATCGCGCCGTCATGGTCAATTGAGCGAAAGCACGCTGCTGCGCATGGAACATTTCTCGGGCATTTGCCTGATCGGGCTGGGGGTCTATCACGGCGTGATCATCGCGATGCATTTGTCGCGGCACCGGATCTGAATGGACACCGTTCAAATTTTTCAAATCCTCTTACCATGTTAAAAGCTGGAATCGTCGGGTTGCCCAATGTCGGCAAATCCACCCTGTTCAACGCCGTCACCCGCACGCGCAAAGCCGAGGCGGCCAATTATCCGTTTTGCACCATCGACCCCAACGTCGGCGTCGTCACCGTGCCGGATGCCCGGCTCGAGCCGCTCGCCAAAATTGCCAAAACCGGCGTGATCATCCCCGCGGCGATCGAATTTGTGGACATCGCCGGCCTGGTCAAAGGCGCTTCCCAGGGCGAAGGCCTCGGAAACAAGTTCCTGTCCCATATCCGGGAAGTGGACGCCATCGTCCAGGTCGTGCGCTGTTTCGAGGACGCCGACATTCATCACGTCACCGGTTCGGTGGACCCGGTGCGGGACATTGAAATCATCAATACCGAACTGGTCATTGCCGATCTCGACAACGTCAAAAAGCGCCGGGAAAAACTGGCCAAGGACGTGAAGCGCGGCGACAAAGCCGCGGTTGCCGAGGACGTGGTGCTCGCCAAATTCGAACCGGTGTTGGATTCCGGCAAACTGGCTTTGACCGTTCAGCTCACGCCGGAGGAAAAGGCCATCGCCCGGAATTTCTTCCTGCTGACCGACAAGCCGACGATCTTCGCCTGCAACGTGAAGGAAAATGACCTGGCCGGCGCCGACCAAAATCCGTTCGTCCAGAAAGTGGCCGGTTACGTCAAGACGCACCTGGCCTGCGAAGCCGTCGTCATCAGCGCCCAGATTGAGAGCGACCTGACGGATCTGCCGCCGGAGGAGGCGAAGCAATTTCTGCAGGAACTCGGCGTCGAGGAATCCGGCGTCGGCCACCTGATCCGCGCCACGTACCACCTGCTCGGCCTGCGGACCTATTTCACCGCCGGAGAAAAAGAGGTGCGCGCCTGGACGATTCACGCCGGCGATACCGCGCCCAGGGCGGCGGGCGTCATCCACTCCGATTTCGAGCGCGGTTTTATCAAGGCGGAAACCGTGGCCTACGACGATCTGGTCCAATGCGGTTCGGTCGCCGTGGCGCGCGAAAAAGGGCTTTACCGGATGGAAGGCAAGGAATATGTGGTCCAGGACGGCGATGTGCTCCTGTTCAAATTCAACGTCTGAGTCCGTCATTTACGATTTGCGACATACGATTTACGCGGTTTACGGGCCGAACAGGCTCATTTCGCAAATCGTAAATCGAATATCGTATAAAGCCATGAGGGCTTGACCTTGGATTTCGCTCTGTTATCCTTCCTGCGTGAATCAGACGCAAGTGAACAACGCAGTCCACAGCCGATATTTCTTTTATTGGTTTAGCGTGGCGTGTGCGCGCTTGCGGCTGGGATAGGATTTAACATTACCAAAAACGCCGCAGGTCGCCAGACGCCCTGCGGCGTTTTTGTTTATACCTTCGGCCAACCGTATACAACCTATGATTATCGTGCTCAAACCCCGGATTTCGAGGAAGGAGGAGCAATCCATCCTCAAGGAAATCCGCAAACTCGGCTATGTTCCGCACGTCATGCGCGGCGTCGCCCGCACCGTCATCGGCGCCATCGGCGACGAACTCACCCATGCCAACCTGGAGACGCTGGTCGCCCAGTTTCCGCGCGTGGTCGAAAGCGTCGTGCCGATCCAGAAACGGTACAAGCTCGTCAGCCGTGAGGCGCATCCGGCCAATTCCACCACCCGGGTGGGCGACCAGGTCATCGGCGGCAAACGATTCCACGTCATGGCCGGGCCGTGTTCGGTGGAAAGCGAGAAACAATTATTGACCACGGCCGAGGCGGTGAAAGCCGCCGGGGCGACCTTTCTGCGCGGCGGGGCGTTCAAACCGCGCACCTCGCCGTACGAATTCCAGGGTCTCGGCGAAAAAGGACTGAAATTGCTCGACAAGGCGCGCCGGGCCACCGGGTTGCCGGTCATTACCGAACTGCTTTCGGAAAAGCACGCCGAGCTGGTCGCGGAATACACGGACATCATCCAGATCGGCGCGCGCAATTCACAGAATTTCCAGCTCCTCATCGCCGCCGCCCGCACCGGCAAACCGGTCCTGCTCAAACGGGGTCTGGCCATGAAAATCGAGGAATGGCTCCTGGCCGGCGAATATATCCTCGCCAACGAAAACCCCAACCTCCTGTTCTGCGAACGCGGCATCCGCACTTTCGAGACCTATACGCGCAATACGCTGGACCTTTCGGCGGTTCCCATCATGAAACGCGAAACCCACTGCCCCGTCGTGGTGGATCCGAGCCAGGGCGCCGGCCGGGCGGATCTGGTGACGACCCTTTGCCGGGGCGCCGTGGCCATGGGCGCGGACGCGCTGTTGATCGAGGTGCATCCGAACCCGGCGGAAGCCTGGAGCGACGGCGCCCAGCAGGTATCCTTCGACCGGTTTGCGGAATTGATGAAGGACTTGAAACCGTTCATCCATGCTGCCGGGCGCGAATAAAGGCAAAAAAACTCAAGCCGGCGGCCCGGTTGCCGATACAGAGGTAATTTTTATGTCGCACCGCCGAATTTACCGGAGAACGCCGTTTTTATCGCTGCACCAGAAGCAAATGCGATTTTTCACCGGCATATCGATGTTCCTCTGCACGGTGTTCGTTTTGGGAATTATATACTTGACACACACGGCAAAAAGGCGTAGATTTGAGGCATGAAAAGAACGAAACAGGTCAAGATCAAGCAGCCCAGCGTGTTGGACTTCTTCAGCCGCATCCCAGACGAGGCGGCGGCAAGGGCATATCTGGCAAGCGGGCGTTGGCCCAACGGCGTCACTTGCATCCATTGCGGGCATCCAGATGTCTGGACGATTCGCGGCGGCAAGCTCTACACCTGCAAAAGCTGCCGGAAACAGTTCACCGTCCGCACTGGCACGGTGATGGAAGATTCTCACATCCCCATTCAGAAATGGGTTTACGGCATGTATCTGATGACCGTCTCGCGCAAGAGCATTTCATCGGTTCAACTGGCCAAAGAACTTGGCATCACCCAAAAGTCAGCGTGGCACATGGCTCATCGCATCCGCGAGTCATGCCATTCCCACGGAGTCCTCAACGGAACGTGCGAGGCGGATGAAACCTATATTGGCGGCAAAGAGAAGAACAAACACGCGAGCAAGCGGCTTCATGCCGGACGTGGTGGCGTCGGCAAGTCAATCGTGTTTGGCGTCAAAAGCCGCAATGGTGAGGTTCGGGCGAATGTTTTGCCTTTGGTGGACAAAAAGACGCTTCATAAAGCCGTGCTTCAAGCTGTGGCCAGCGGCGCGATTCTCTACACTGACGATCATCGCGGCTATTGCGGGCTGAAAGATTTCCGCCGGACGGCCGTAAACCATAGCGGCGGCGAGTATGTGAACGGGGACGCGCACACCAACGGCATCGAATCGTTTTGGGCGGTGCTGAAACGGGCGCATGTCGGCACGTTCCATCATTGGAGCAAAAAGCACCTTGCCCGCTATGTGAACGAGTTCGTTTTCAAGGCCAACACAAAAGAATTGCCAGCGTTCGACAAAGAGGGTAAAGACTGCGGCATTACGACAGTGCGGGCGCACATGGCAGGCATGGAAGGGCGTAAATTGACGTATAAACAGCTAATCGCGTGAACCAGCGCACATCATCAACGTCGGAACTGTCCGAAGCGACCAACCCTCTGTTTGGGCGATTTGACGACGTTTTCAAATCGGTGTTGCGCGTCCCCGCCCAAACCGGCTTGGGCAGCTTTTGGGGCCGGCGCAAGAAGCTGAAATATGCGGACATGTTCTGTGGCATCGGCGGCTTCCACTCTGCCGGGGACGCGCTGGGGATGGAATGCGTTTTCGCCTGCGACATTGACGAGGAAGTTCGGACGATATACCAAGCGAATTATGGCCTTGAGCCCAAGGGGGACGTTTGTGAGATTCAAGCCGAAGCTATTCCAGACCACGATATTTTATGCGCTGGATTCCCCTGCCAGCCGTTCTCAATCATTGGCGCTGGCGCTGGATTCGCCGACGCTCGCGGCACATTGTTTTTTGAGCTGGCGCGAATCATTGAAGCCAAACAGCCGCCCGCGTTCGTTCTGGAAAATGTCAAGCAACTGGCCACCCACAACAAGGGCAAGACGCTGGCTCGGATATTGCAGATTTTGCGCGGGCTGGGCTATACGGTGGACTTTCGGATTCTCAACGCCCTGCACTTCGGCTTGCCGCAGAAGCGTGAACGCATCCTGATTGTTGGATTCAGGGGCGAGCAAGGCGCGTTCAATTGGCCCAACCGCAAGTTGCCGATGATTCCACTGTCGGAAATCCTGGAAGCCAATCCGGACCCCAGCACCTTTGTCAGCGACCGCATCAAGCGCAAGCGTCATGCAGATCATAAGGCCAAAACCAAGCCGATGATTTGGCACGAGAACAAGGCAGGCAACATATCCAGCCATCCGTTTTCCTGCGCGTTGCGGGCCGGGGCGTCTTATAATTATCTGCTCGTTGACGGCGAACGCCGCTTGACGCCACGCGAGATGTTGCGGCTCCAAGGCTTCCCAGACACTTTCAAAATCGTTGGCACTGACGCTTCGATTCGGAAACAGGCGGGCAACTCCGTCCCGGTTCCAATGGTAAAAACCATACTAGAAAGAGTTATCCATGCCGAACGAGCCGAAACTGCGCGGGCGGTCAAAGCGGCGTAGTGCGCCCCATCAACTCGGCCAGCTTCCGCCAGCTTTGGCTGTGGAAATTGGAAAGAACATTGTTCATCGTCTCACCGTTGGGCAAGCTGATATAACGGGAGACGACTTTGGCGTCATCTTCGCAAAATCAATCAGCGGAACGCATCGGGGCAAGCCATTGGGGATCGCGGACGTTGTTTGGGAAAATTGCGCCTGGTCTGTTAAAACAGTCCAAGACAAAAACCCGTTCATGCAAACGAGCATCCGCGTCATTTCAGGCCGGAATAACGTCAACTATTCGTTCGGAATAAGCGACCCGTATGCCGATATTCAAGCCACCGGAGCGGGCATTCTTGAAATCTGGAACAAGCGATTGGACACGTCCCTCAATGAATACGACGACCTTCGTATTTTCATCATGGTTCGCAATATGTCCACCCTGGAATTTACGCTCATGGAAATTGAGGCCGTCCGCTATGTGCCGAAAGAATTTCGATGGGAAAAGAACAAGAACGGCAATCTGCTTGGTTTTGACATTCAACGCAACGAGCATCGTTTCACTTGGCAGATTGGAAACCAGTTCACCGTCATTCACCATATACCAGCGTCGGCTTATCGCTTCCGTATCACAAAGAAACCGCCAATGCTGCCGATGGACCAAGTTCTTAGGCTGGCCCGCTTTGAAGATAGTTGGATTGAGGCGGTGACAATAAAACCGCCCGATGAAGGACAAATTATCCAAATCCCAGCGGAGTGAAATCATGGCCAGCGTTCGCGGACGCGGCAATGCCAGCACCGAACTAAAAACCATGAAGCTGTTGCGCGAGAACAAAATCACCGGCTGGCGGCGGCACCTGCCGATTGCCGGAACGCCGGATTTCGCTTTTCCAAAGGCAAGAGTAGCCTTGTTCGTTGACGGCTGTTTTTGGCATGGCTGCCCGCGTTGCTATCGCGCTCCGCAGTCGTCCAAGGCCTATTGGCGGGCGAAGATCGAGCGGAACAAGCGGCGTGATTTAAGAGTATCGCGGCAACTGAGAAAAGCCGGATGGAAGGTGATGCGAGTCAGGGAATGCCAGCTTAAAATGCCCGCCCGCCTTTTGAATCAGTTGAAATCGTGTGTATCAAATATATAACTCCCTTCGTTTTTGCGTTGTTCTGGCTGGTGAACCGGCCGGATTTCATTGGCCGCTGATCCAGCCAAGCCCTCAGGGCGCCCGGCGCAACCGGGCGACTTCATCAGTTTCGCGTCCGCCCGACAGAATGTCCTGTCGTGGTCGGTTTAAGGACACCCGTCCATTGGCTCGCCCAAAATCCCCCGTTTTTGACCATTCTTGAGTTGGTACGCAACCCGCTAAGAGTCCCGGCGTGCGGAGAACGAAAAATTCCTGGCCGCTGTTGCACCCTTTCTCAACGGGAAATTTTTTCCGCCGGTTTGTTCTCCTGTTCGGCCTGATCACCACCTCGGCGTTGGGACAGCAATCACTGTTGATGCTGGGCACGATCAGTTATGATCAGTCGCCCAAACCTGCCTCAGCCGCCAGCCGGACGGTCGCACATCATTCGTCCGATTCGTTTGCCTATTTTTTTGTCGACATTTCCCGACCCGGTTTTCAGGATCGCCTGACCGCCTGGCAGCCGCCTCATCCCTATTTCGGTTCGCACGCTTTCTCATTTGCTAATTTCACGCTCGACTCATCGACCGGTTCTTTTCAGCGGGACTGGCTGCAATTGGCCCGGAAAAAAACGGACGAAGTCGGGCGGACGGGGTTTTGGCGACACATCGAAGCCGGCTATGGACAGTTCTCGCAATTGGGAGCCAGCTTCGGAAGCTATGTCATCGAACCGGACCAACCCGGATTCCCCTACCTGAAAGCGCACTTCACATTCTGAGGACCTGCCCGGTACCGGACAACCACGGTCATGACCTCGACTGTATTGTAAAAGTCGATCAGCTGATTGATGCAGTTCGCAGGGAGAAGAACAGATTATGATTTTTCCTGCACTTCACCCAAAACCGGCAGCAATCCGCCCCCGCAAAGCAGCATTCCGTCCCTGATTCATTTTGTTTCCACGGGTTTGTGTTAAAAAATATGCAGTCAGACACAAAAGGCTGTTGGCAACCATCAAACCAATATGACACATCATATCAACCGGCGCGTGGGGAAGCTGCTGTTTCCTCATCTGGCCCGTGATCAGCGCAATCATCAACTGTCGATCATGCTGCTGGTCCTGGCGGCCAGTTCTTTCGCCACCGCATCGCTGATCATGTGGATGACGTCCGGCCGGCATTAATCCCAGCGCGACAAACCCTTTTTCAATCCGGCTATCAGAACCCTATCCATGACACCAAAAGAGCTCGCTAGCCAAACGGCTCAGCAATTCGGTAACGTGTACGGTCGCCAGCCCAGCTGGATCGCCGCCGCTCCCGGCCGCGTCAATCTCATCGGCGAGCACACCGATTACAACGACGGGTATGTCTTTCCGATGGCCATCGAGCGCTACACCCTCATCGCCGCCGACCGGCCCAATCCCAATACCCGCCTGATCCGGCTCTACTCGACCCACAGCGACAAGCCCGCCCTCATCGACCTGTCCCAGCCGCTCAAACCCTTTGCCCGCGGACACTGGGCCAATTATCCGCTGGGCGTCATTGCCGGATTCCTGGCCAAGGGCCTCAATCCCGGAGGCTTTGATGCGCTGATCTTTTCGACCGTGCCCCTGGGCGGGGGATTATCCAGCAGCGCGGCGCTGGAAGTGGCGATGGCCACGTTGTTGGAAATCATCACCAGCCAGAAGCTTGAACCGGTGGAGAAGGCCTTGCTGTGCCAGAAAGCCGAACATGAATACGCCGGCATGCCCTGCGGGATCATGGACCAGTTTGTCTCGGTGTTGGGCCAGGAGAACCGGATCCTGTTGCTGGATTGCCGTTCGCGCCAGCCGGAGCTGGTGCCGATGACCGATCCGTCGGTCAGCGTGTTGATCATCAACACCAACGTCAAACACGAATTGACCGGCAGCGAATATCCGGCGCGGCGCAAGCAATGCGAGGCGGCGGCGAAATTTCTGGGCGTGGCTTCGTTGCGGGATGCGACGGCGGAGGGATTGGAAAAGGCGCGGAGCCGGATGGACAAGGTGGTCTTCCGGCGGGCGCGGCACGTGATCGGGGAAATTGAGCGGACGGTGCATGTGGCCGAAGGGGTGCGGGCGTCGAACTGGGTGGCGGTGGGCCAGATGATGTATGCCAGCCACGCGTCGTTGCGGGATGATTACGAAGTGAGCTGTCCGGAACTCGACGCGGTGGTGGAGATTGCCGAGCGGGTGGGAACGGAGGGAGGCATCTACGGCTGCCGGATGACCGGAGGGGGTTTTGGGGGCTGCACGGTGGCGCTGGTCAAAACCGAAGCCGTCAAAGCCATCAGCCAGAGAATCTCGGCCGAATACAAGAAGAAGACCGGTATCGAACCAACCATTTTTGTCACCCGCCCGGCCGCCGGCGCG